>Ga0181562_10002031_pt1 | contig 15782 bp, 9 predicted proteins | sample 011ome_26_FD_139344 | JGI IMG/M metagenome (GOLD analysis project Ga0181562, IMG submission 139344) | Coastal salt marsh microbial communities from the Groves Creek Marsh, Skidaway Island, Georgia - 011511BT metaG (megahit assembly) | ecosystem: Environmental > Aquatic > Marine > Intertidal zone...
CATACGCGACGCCATGTATGTTCCCCAATGTGTTCCGCGCCACCGCCAGCGTCACGCGCGCGTCAGTGGTCGACACTGTTCCGCGCGCGCATTCGCCGTCGCCATCGCCGCATCGCCGCACGCCGCGCCGCGCCGCGCGTCACTCGACGCGTTTTCCATCGATCGCGCGCGCGAGGCACGCGCGCACGCGGACGCAGCGCGCGCAGGCGGGCGTGGATGTGCGATTGATTAGTGTCGGTTATTGTCCCAGCCTGGATTTGGATTTGATTCGTTTCGCTCGCTGCGCACGCGATGGCGGGCGAGAACGACGACGCGCGGGCGCGCAAGGGACGTGTTATGGAGCGTTCTATGCCGACGCACGCACCGGAGGTGACGTCGACGTCGATGGTGACGGGCAGGAGGGGTGATGTGTTTGCGATGCTGCCGCTGGCGAGCGCGAGCGCGAACGCGGCGTCGGATGCGAAAAATCTATCAATGGCGCTCGATCGACTGAAACTCGCGCGCGTGCGAGGGGTGATGATTGATGTATGGTGGGGCGTGGTTGAACGCGCGGCGCCGAGGTCGTACGCGTGGGATGGGTACGTGGAGTTGATTGGAATGTGTCGCGCGCGCGGGCTCGAGGCGCACTGCGTGCTGAGTTTTCACGCGTGCGGTTCGAGCGTGGGCGATGGGGGGTGTGCGATCCCGCTTCCGCCCTGGGCCGCGACGGCGAATGGTGATGAATACTTCACCGACGCCAGAGGGGGGCAAAGTCGAGAATACTTGTCGCTATGGAGCGATGAGACGCGCGCACGATGTCGAGGCGACAGGAGCCCGAGCGAGTGCTACGGGGAATTCGCCGAACGGTTCGCCGAACGGTTCGCGGACGATATTCGCGACGGTGTCATCACGCAAGTCATTGTTGGTTTAGGTCCGTGCGGAGAGCTGAGGTACCCGTCGTATTGCGCGAGACGGCGATGGGGGTTTCCGGGGACGGGGGCGTTGCAATGCTACGACGAGCGCGCGCGCGCGGCGTGGGCGATGGATGCCGCATCGCGTGGGGGTGTTCCGGAGTGGGGACGCGCCCCGCCAAATGATGGAGCGCGCTATAACGTAGACCCCGATGGGCGCGCGTTGGATGTCGTGGTGCTAGATTGCGGCGGCAGCGGCGGCGGCGAGCGACGCGAAGCGTCAGAATCAGAATCAGACGACGACGTCGGCGAGCAAAGTCCTGAGCGCAAACAGCGTCGGCTCGCGATGTCGCGTTCGGCCTCGAGCGCGTCCAATAGTCTCGCTGACTTACGCGTGTCCTCGGCGCCATCGATATCATCGCTTCTAGAGAATTCGCGACGATACGAGGACAACAAAGACGAAGACGCATTTTTTCGAGAGGCGTACGCGACGGCTCGCGGGAAACATTTCTTATCGTGGTACGCCCGCGAGCTCACCGCGCACGCCGACCGCGTGCTCGAACGCGTCTGTGACGCATTCCATCGCGCCGGCGTTGACCCTGAGATTGGCATCAAATGCCCAGGCGTACATTGGTGGGTCAAACATCCCAGCCGCGCCGCCGAATGCGCCGCCGGGTACTACGGCGCCGACGGCGAGAGCGCGTACACCGAAATCGTTCGCACGTGCGCGAAATTCAACGCATCGCTCACATTCACGTGCGTCGAGATGCGAGATATTGAACACGACGCGGCGCACATGTGCTCGCCCGAAACGCTTCTCGCGCAAGTCTTACGCGACTGCGCGACGCACGGCGTGCGAGTGCACGGCGAAAACGCGCTGTTTCGTTTAGACGACAACGCGTACTCGCAAATTTTACGCGCATACGGCAAAATAAATACTGGCGACGACGGCAACGGTCTGAACACCAATACGAGTGCGTTGTCGTCGTTTACGTTTTTGCGTTCGTGCGACGCGTTGTTCGAAGAGGAGAATTTCGCGAGATTTACGGATTTCATCCGACGCATGTCGGCGTGATCGAATCGCGCGCGTGTACTTCATAATCGTGTACTTCATTCCTGTATGCTAATAAGTCAATATATATACTGTGTGTATGCTATGTCTACTAGGCGTCACCATCCCCGTCGTCGTCGTCGTCATCAATCATCTCGACGCGCTTGTACATTAAAATTTTCTTCTTTGTCCCCGCCGTAAACGCTCGAGCAAACATTTGACCAACTTTCCCAACCGTATCCTCCACCTCACGCGCATTCACCCGCACGTACCCGTACCGTTCATACAACCTCAACGCACGAACATTATCTTCATCGACGTGCAGCGCAATAACCGCAGGTTTCGGGCGCATTTTCCCGCAATACTCGTCGCACGCGCGCAGCAACGCTCGACCGACGCCTCGCCCGCGTCGCTCGGGCTCCACCGCCATGCCGCTCAAATACGCAAAATACGACTGCTCCGTCAACCCTAACGCCAAAGGCACATTCGCCACAATCTTTTCCTTGCTCGCCTTGGCGCCGAACGCGGGAAGCGACGTGACATCGACGCATCCAAAGACGTCGGCGTTCGCGTCGCTCGGAGCCACATCCGCGTCAAGCGCCGTCGCTCTTAACAGTACGAACGCCGCGCCCGACCAGCGGATTTTCGCCACCAGCCCATCGAGCACGGTGTTCGTCGTGCTCGGCGCGTCGAAAGCGCGCGCGGTCGTGCTCGCCACGACGCGGAGCTGCGTGAGCAATGCGTCGCCATCGCCGGTGACTTGCGTCACCACGCACGACGCTTTATCGTCCTCCACCGTCGCGCGCGCGACGCGAACGACGCGCGTTCGACGCGCGATACGCGGTGACGATGACGACGGTGCGTGGCGTCGCGATGGCGCGCGCGCGCGCGGCGTCGACGCGCGCATGTGGGGCGTCGATGAGTGAGGCTTGACTTGCGCTGTGCGGCACAGCTCGCCTCGCTATGCGCGCATGTGGGGCGCCGAGCGCACGAGCGGTGGATGGACACGGTGCGGCGTGCGGTGTGCGACGGTATGGGCGCGCTGGGTGGCGTCGCGCGGCGGTGCGTGCGGCGCACGAGGCTGTTGAAGATGTTGATGATGATTTCATGCAGTGGTTGAGTTGCGCGTGTAAAGACGACGGAATTGCGTCGCGCGTGCGCATTAACGGCGCATGTGCGATGACGAACGCGCGAGGGATTGAAGCTGTGCGTCCGCTGGCGCCTGGTGAGGTGATATTTTCGATTCCGTACTCGCTGGTGATGGAAACGAGGTTGGCGTCGGATGATAGTCGAGGCGAAGCGTGGTCGAGCGCGATGGCGATGGATATTCTCGAGCTCAAGCGTGATTTGGACGGTGCTGGGGCGAGTCGACGACAATGGTTGGAAGAACTTCCGTGTCCGGCGCCGAGCACGCCGGCGATGGACTTTAATGAGGAGGAATTGGCGATGATTGAAGACGAGCGCGTGCGAGCCGAAGCGATTCGCGTTCGCGCGGCGCACGAACGGGATGTCGTCACATACGCCGATAGGTTGGCGCACATCGGCGCGAGTGCGGATGATTTTAGAGATGCTCGCAATGTCGTACATAGTCGTGTATTCGCGCGAAGAGATGGGGATTGCGTGTCAAAATTGCTCGTACCAGGAGTCGACATGGTGAATCATTCGGCCACTCACGCGAACGCCGTCGTGCGCGTGGTGACGAGTCCCGAGAACTGCCAAGGTCGTGCAGCGACGGAAGAAATCGCCGATGTGGCGTCGAGCTCATCTTCCGCGGGCGATGTCGTCACAGAGGACAAGTTTTTCCAGCTCGTCGTCGATCCAGACGGAGAAACCATCGACTGCGGCGACGAAGTGCTCATTTCATACGGCGCCTTCCCGAACGATCCTTTCTTGATGTACTTTGGCTTCGTGCCCGTTGACAATCCAAACGATACGGTGATACTATTCGACGACGTCGACGAGCTGTTCGAATTCATCGAACGCGACGAGACGTTGGCGGCGGAGGCGCTTCGAATGGACGACGACGCAAAGTCTCGAGCGCGAGCGGTGAGCTCATCCGCACTGTCGTGCACAATCGACTCAGTGGATGGCGCATTAATCCACATCTGCGACGACATCATTCAAATACCATGGCTCGACGTCGTGCGCTCGCGTTGCCGGAATATATTAACCGGCGGCCGATTTTCCACAAAAATCGCCGAAGACGTCGCGCTCGCGCGCTCAAACACACTCTCCCCGAACGCCGCGCTCGCGCTGAAGTTCCGATTGCACAAAAAAGCCATCTTAATCGCCCCGCTCGGGCAATCTCTGGCGCAATACGAACCAACTGCGTAGCGTTTTCATAGCGATAAAGTTTTCATACAGTATGTAGCTCGTCCTCGATTCAGTTACGCGCCCTCACACTCCGACGCACGTTCGATCGCCGCCGCGCACTCTGTGACACACGCACGGTGCGCGCGATTTGTACCGCGCTCGAACGACTGGGAACGCCGTAGGCGCGCTGCAGCGCACGCACGTGGCGTGAGCTTGATAATTTGATTTTGGCCATCCATTTCTTGGGTGTTGACTACAGTTTGGCGTTCACGCGCGCGCGCGCTCGATAAGAACCCACCCAGACACCCAGATCGCGTCAACGTTATCGTACACCATGGTCAGCGCGAATGATCTCTCAAAGGCGTACTCGCTGAGCGCGTTCGCGAGCCGCGAGGAGACTGAGAAACCGAGCGCCACAGCCGATGCCGAGCGCGGCGTCGATACCGCGAGCGATTCCGGCAGCGCGGGTCAACGATCGATGCGTAGCATGTCGCAGCGTTCGAATGATCGCGACGACTTCGTGCGTCCGGCGAGTGTGATGGATGCGTCACCGGCGAGCGTCGCCCCGCCTGCGCCGAGGCGTAAGTGGCGAGGCGAAGAGCTCGATGGCTATTTAATCGTCGGCGAGTACGAAGACGCGCAAGGTAACGTGTGGTTGAAGCGGCGTGATAAAAGTATTGGACGCGAGCACTATTTTAACCCCGCGAGCAAGGTGAGAGAGGACGAAAAATCGCGAGAATGGCGAGTCGTAGACGTGGATTCGGATGAATCCATCGGTAGCGAAAGCGAACGCGAGGACGAAGACGACGGTGTGGAGTTCACGAGTTTAAACGGCGAACGGTGGACAAAGTACTATGAGAAATCACGCAATGCGTACTTTTACGTAAACTCAACGACGAATGGGACGACGTGGGAACATCCAGATGGGGATTTTGGCGACGCGCTCGTTTCGGTTGGATTCACCGCGCTTGGCGGTGGCCCCACTAAAGCCGACGTCGAAAATGCCGAGCTCGATGCGCAGAAAGACGCAGAAATGCGCGAAAAAAGAGAGATTATTTCACACGACGAGAGGATCGATACAAAGTTTACAAAATTGTGCCTGGTGAATGAGCGTTGGCTAGAAAAGTACCCACCCGTCGTCGCGGTACCATCGCGGCCACGCGATTTCAAAGGCGTGTATGGCGAGGAGGCTGCGTTTTGGGACCCCGAGGCGGACTCGCATTCTGTCGATAACAACGAAGGCTCAGAGCGCGGGGATAACTTATTCGATGACGCGTACGAGGCGGAAGGTTCGCTTGCGCGGTTTACGTCGGCGGTGGATTTGGCGACGCCAGAGGAATTGCGGCCGCTCAGCGTCGCGCGCGCGTACGTGGATTCGTTGCTGAACGCGATGTTTGATCTCGTCGATGACGACGAACATTACGCGCGCGCGAGAAAGACACTCGCGGCGTCGTCAGCATCGATGGCTGCGTCAAAGGTATCGTCGGCGTCGGTCAAAGTGAAGCGAATGCCGAGCACAAAAAAGTCATCAGACGTCATCGTCGCGACGGTAAACGCGCACGAAGCGTCAGAATTAAGCAAAGGCGATGAGTTTGAAAAACGGCGCGCGGCGTACCGGAACACCATTGGCGATGAGCGCTTGAAATTTGACCGGGAGGATGACGACATCGACGAGACGATTTTTCGTCGACGCTTACACGCGCCGTACAATCTCGTCATCTCCACCGCGTTGCACATCAAGAATGTGGCACAAGGAGACGATAGTGATGAAAATAGCAACGACGCCGCGAGCCATTCAGACTCGCATGGGTATTCCGATTCCGAGGGCACTCGCAAAGAACTCGTGGCGTTGCGCGCGTCAAAGACTATGCAAAAGTCGGCGACGACGCGCCGGCGAGAAGCCGAAGACGCTCGCATCGAAGCCGAATCCCAAGCCGTATACGCCGCCGCTCAGAAATCCAAAGAAGAAAACGTTCGCGAACGCCGCAGCTTAATCGCATTCTTAGGGAGAAGCATGTCCACAAAAGCGCGCGCAAAAGTGGCAAAAGTGCGCGCCGTTATTAAAAGCATCAAGCGAGAGCAAAAGCTAGACGCCAAAGCCTTGGCAGACGCCAACTACGTCGAACCTTGGCAAAAGCACGAGGAGCGAAAGGCACAACGCGCGCAAGTCCCTATATCAGACTCCGAAAGCGACGAGAGCGCAAGCGATTTTTTGATGCAACGCGACACGTCTTAAACGTTGTAACCAAATGTACCCCCTCAGTCCTCGCCTCGTCGCCTATGTCGTCGTTCGCATGCGCGCGCGCGGCGTCAGTCGACGCTTCGCACGCGTCCACGTCGTCCGCGCGCGCGCGCGCATCGCGCCCTCGCCCTCGCGTGACGCCGCCGCGCCGCGAACGCTGCGTCCACTCGACCGCTGTCCCATCGCATCCGCGCGTCGATGAGGACGTTTTCGTCGCCGACGCATCGTGCAATCGCCGCCGCGCGCTCGTGGCGGCGTCGTCACTGGCATTCATCGCGTGGTCCGCGAACGGACGCGCGCGGGCGACGTCGAATACGACGCTGAGCGACGCGTGGAGCGCGCTCGGGGGCGGCGACGCCGACCTCGTCTTCCCCGAGCTCTTCGAAGGCAATTGGATTGCGAGCGCCACGTGCACCGCCGTCGACGCCCCGCTCGGCGACGAGTTTATCCGCGATCGCGGCGCATTCGAGCGCCAGCGCGCGGACATTGGCGCGGAATTTAACTATCCAATTCGATTTTCTAGAAATTCCAGAGGCGACGTCGTGCAGGATCGAGCGTTCAACGTGCGCGCCGTCGCCGAAGCCTCGCGCGGCGGTGGACGTCGCGTGCTCGATGGAGAGATAGATTGGGACATTAACGACCCGAATGTGTTGAAATTGACCACTGGCGACGGGGCGAGGGTGTTTTATCGCGTACAAGCGCGTTCTATGGAGACGAATATCGACGCGAGAGCGCTGACGACATCTGAACTCGCGCAAATCGTCGTCGATCGCGGCGGCGACGCCGGTGGTGTCGAACCCAAAGTAAAATCCACGCGTGTGGTGACGAAATATAAATACCGCACCGCGGAAGAAGCCAAAGGCGGGCCTCAAATCGTCGTGAGCCAAACACTGTACGAGTATTTGACGTCGTTTGACGACGACCAAAAGTTCATCCAAGCGCGCGGCAAACCCGTCGAAGTCTCCGTGTACAAGCTCGCGCTCGTGCCTTACGACTACGACACCATGAAATAACCGCCTTGTTTACATTTATTATTAGCGTTGTGTATTGTTTAGAAGCGCGTTGTGCATTACGTATCATCCTTTACGTCGCCGCGCGATGCTGTATACCCTAGGGCAACTTGTCCCACGCCCCGACAGTTCTCGTCGCTCGCACGCGCGCCCCATCGCGGATTCCACCGCGCACGCACGCAGTGAACGACCGAGGGCACGTCGCACATGACACTCGGCGGGTTGTCTCTCGCCGCGCGCGCGTGTGCGTTGCGTCCTTTGCGCGCTTTGGCGCTGAGACGCGCATCGACATCATCATCATCATCGGTCGCAGTCGTCGGGCGTAAGGCGCCCGTGATGTGCGGCGGCGTCGGTCTCGGGGCGCCGCGACGCGCCGCGCGCATGGCGCATGGTGTAGTGCGGTCGTCGTCGCCGTTCGCGCGGTCGATGACGAGGTTGACGAAGTCGCGGGCGAGCGCGAGCGAGACGGCTCCAGCCGCCGCGCGAGACTCGTCGTCGAGCGCGCGCCGTAACCCGTCTGCACCGACGTTCCAAGACGCGATTTTGCGCTTACAGCAGTACTGGTCCAGCCGTGGGTGCGCGATCGTGTTGCCGCATAACACCGAGGTTGGAGCTGGGACGATGAACCCGGCGACGTTTTTACGCGCGTTGGGTCCCGAGCCGTGGAACGTGTGCTACCCGGAACCGAGCGTGCGTCCGGATGATTCTCGGTACGGCACCAACCCGAATCGCGTGCAGAAACACACACAGTTTCAGGTGATATTGAAACCGGCGCCGGCGAATCCGCAAGAGATGTATTTGGGGTCGCTCGAGGCGTTGGGCATCGATACGTCGGCGCACGACGTGCGCTTCGTAGAGGATAATTGGGAGTCTCCGGTGCTCGGGGCGTGGGGTCTTGGATGGGAAGTGTGGATGGATGGTATGGAAGTGACGCAGTTTACATACTTTCAGCAGTGCGGGTCGTTAAAGGTGGCACCGACGGCGGTTGAGATTACGTATGGGTTGGAGCGGATTTTAATGGCGTTGCAAGGCGTGGATCATTTCAAGGATATTGCCTATAACGACACGATGTCGTACGGTGAGATGCGTATGCAAGAAGAGTATGAAATGTCGGTATTTAACTTGGATGAGGCGAGCGTGGAGACACACCGCACGCGGTTTGAATTGGCGGATAAAGAAGCGTTGCGTATGCTTGAAGCTCGGTTGCCCATTCCGGCGTTTGACAACTTGCTCAAGGCGTCTCACGCGTTCAACGTGCTCGATGCGCGCGGCGCTGTTGGCGTAACCGAACGTCAAAAGTTATTTGCGTCGATGCGCAACTTGGCGCGCGAAACCGCCAAGCTTTGGGTAAACAGACGCGAGGAGCTCGGATACCCGCTCGGCGTTTCTGACGCCGTCGCCGGCGCATCCCTCGTGCACAGTACCGGAGCTTTACCGACCACCGCCGCCGATTGCGTGATTGAAATAGGCACGGAAGAGTTGCCTCCGCAAGACGTGACGACCACGGCGAAACAGTTCGGCGACGCCGTCCAAGATTTGCTCAAGGCGGAAGGCTTGACGAATGCCGGGGTTTCCATCGGCGCCACGCCTCGACGATTCGTCGTCTCCATCAAAGACTTGAGCCCTGGGCAAGAAAGTGTCAACGAGCGTGTGCGTGGACCACCTTTGAGCCGCGCGTTCGAGGATGACGGTATGACCCCATCGAAGGCTGCACTTGGTTTTTGCAAGAAGAATGGCGTCGACGCGAGCGCTTTGGAAAAGGATGACGAATACGTCTGGGCTGTCATTCGCAAGGAGGGCCGCTCCGCCGTAGCCGTCCTCGAAGATGCGTTGCCGAAAATTATCGCGTCTATTTCGTTCCCTCGCGCCATGCGTTGGGCCACGGGATCGGACAACGCTTTTAGCCGTCCGTTACGATGGTTGTTTGGCGTGCACGGCGAGCGACATTTGACGTTTCAAGCGTTGGACGTGCACAGCGGCACGACGACGCGACTCTTGCGCACGAGAGGTGACGTCTCTGACACGTACAACGCCGCCAACGCTAAGGAGTACCATGATTTATTAGCTAAGGAATCCATCGTGATCAGCTTTGAAGAACGCATGACGAGCATCTGGAACGACGCTCAAAACGCGGCGAAATCTGTCGGCGGCGTCGTTCCAGAAACCGCGCGCGACGGCTTGCTCGATGAAGTCGCAAACTTGGTCGAAGCGCCAAACGTCGTAATGGGCACGTATGACGACGCATTCTTAGCATTGCCGAAAGAGGTGTTGGTGATGGTGATGCGCAAGCACCAACGATACTTTCCGGTGGAGAATGAACGCGGAGAATTAAAACCGTACTTTGTGACGTTTGCCAACGGCGCGTGCGACGTCGACGTCGTCAAGCACGGTAACGAAGCTGTATTGCAAGCACGCTATGAAGATGCAAAATTCTTCTACGATGACGATTTAAAGAAGACGCTGGCGGAATTCAAGCCCAAGCTTAGCGGGATTACGTTTCAGCAAGAACTCGGCAACATGTTGGAAAAGACGACGCGCGTCGAAGGTTTAGTCGCCGCCGTCGCTGCTGCACTCGGGTACGGCGCTGACGTCGTCAAGCCCGCGCAACACGCCGCGGGGTTAGCGCGCGCGGATTTAGCCACGAGCATGGTCATGGAACTCACCGCGTTGGCGGGCACCATGGGACGACACTACGCCGAAAAAGAAGGCTTGCCGCGGGACGTGAGCGAGGCCATCTTTGAAGCGTGCCTCCCGCGAAGCGCCGGAGATTCCTTACCGTCCACGCCCGCCGGCATCACTGTTGCCGTGGCTGATCGCTTAGATACGCTCATTGGTTTATTCGCCGTCGTGGGTGGCCCCAAGGCGTCGGCAGATCCATTTGGTTTGCGCCGAGCGGCGTACGGTTTGGTGCAAACACTCGTCGCGTCTGGATCCGCGTGCGACGTGCGCTCGCTCATCGAGCTCGCAGCGGCGAAACAACCAGTAACTGTGCCAGCAGAGCGCATCGACGAGTGCGTGACATTCATCACCCGTCGTCTCGAACAATTATTTATCGACGCCGGAAACGACGTGGAATGCGTGCGCGCTGTTTTGAAGGAACGCGGCGGCTCGCCGGCGTTGGCGTCTACATCGGTCGCCGAACTCGTGGGAATCGACGCCAGTGCGTTGGAAACGTGCATGCGCGTGTTGAGTCGCCCGACGCGTTTAGTTCGAGGCAAGTTGGCGGCCGATGCAAACGTCGCGATTAATCCCGCGAGCTTTGATTGCGACGAAGAACGGGCATTGTTCGCGGCGTACGAAGCGGCAAAGTCCAAGATTTCATCCGAGTGCTCGGTGACGGATATGATTCACGCCGTGTGCGAGATGGATGCCGCCGCGACGGCGTTTTTCGACAACGTCCTCGTCATGGCGGAGGATGCCGAGGTGAAGCGAAACCGCATGGCGTTGTGCGCGGCGATTTCTGAATTGCCCAGAGGCGTGGTTGACTTCAACGAGCTCCCGAGCTTCTAGTGACCAGTGACGACGACGACGATGAAGAGCAGCTTATTAATAGTTAAAAGTATACATTCATTTATTCTCGTTTTACAAACAGTACAGTGAAGTAAGTACAACAGATAAGAATCTTACGATGTGATGGTACACTCGACGACGATTACAAGACGCGTAATCGGTCCTTTGCGTCGCTGCGCAAGGCGTGAATTTCGAGATTCAAGTCCTCAAACACCGACATGTCTTCGGTTTCGTCCCAGCTCTTGTTTGGCGATAAGATGCGCGTGCGTGAGACTTCAACGACGTCACCCATGCGCAAGTGCGTCGCGGCGAACGCCTCTGGGCTGACTGACTTCTTGTTCACGCGAACGCTCGAGACGCGGTAAAACTCAGTGGAACGAACGCCACCCGGCACGCGCGAATCTTCGAGCTGTAAATCTCCCAAAGTAGAGTTCGACTTGAGTTCGCGCACGGCCACGGCACCGTCGACGACGGTGATGACGTACATGGGCGCGTCGACGTCTTCCACCTCGCACGAACGGCAAAAAACCGAATCCTCGTGGTGTGGGCAATCCTTGGAGTGTTCGGGGAACATGCACGGCTTTAACGAAGCGCCGCAATCGTGCAAGCTTTCGACGCGCGCAGGTCGAATCTTTTGGTGATCTTCGAGCTCGTTTTGCCAAGTGAGCATGAAACGCGCCCATTGCACTTGCTGATCCACCTTGGCGCTTGTGGCGCTGCGTTCGTGCTCCTTGTATCGCCAGTGCGCGGCGACGCCAAACTCGGCAGTGCGATGCATAGATGCGGTGCGAATTTGAACTTCGAGCGTGCTGTCGGAATCATCACGTACGACGGTGTGCAATGATTGGTAACCGTTGCGCTTGGGCGTCGTGATGTAATCCTTCATGCGACCGTCCACCGGGGTCCAGAGACCGTGCACGTAGTCGAGCACGGCGCGGCAGGCGGCTTCGCTGGCTTTGTCATCCTCACCGTCAGCGATGATGACGCGAATCGCACGAACGTCCATGATGTCTTCCAATGCTTGTTGTTTTTCAACCATTTTCTTGTACACGGAATACAAAGACTTTTGACGACCGCACATGTCGATGACTTCGACGCGATGACCCGAGAGCGCTTCGTCGAGCTTGGTCAACGCGGCGACAATGGAGTCGCGCTGTGCGCGCGATTCCAGTCGTGAACTCAACTCAGCATGTGCTTGCGCATTGGTCCACTTGAACGCCAAGTCCTCGAGCTCGTTCTTGATGGTGAAAATGCCCAAACGGTTAGCCAACGGGGCGTAAATGGCCAAAGTCTCTTCGGCAAAGCTGGCTTGTTGCGCCGGCGGCGCCGTGTGCAAATTACGCATCTTGATTAACCGTGCGGCGAGCTTGACGATCACCACACGTGCATCCGTCATGGCCAAGATCATCGCTCGAAGTTGCGCTCGCTCGTTGTGCTCCAAGTCACGCGCCGACGCGCGGTGAAGCTTGGACACGCGATGCAAGCGCGCGACGCCTTGCACCAATTCAACCAAGTCTTCAGGAAACTTGACGCGCAAATCGTCAACCGTGGCACTCGTCACGTCCAAAGCATCGTGCAACAAGCCGACAGCGACGGTTTTCGCATCCATGCCGAGCTTGGCGAGCGCAATGGCAATGTCTACGCACTGATCAAAATGTGGCCCGAGACCCGGACCGGCGTGCATCTTAGCGGCAAATTCAAACGCTTCGCGAACCGTCGGCTCGGCAAAGATTTCCGGCACCGCCGCCAATGCACGACGGTATGCATCGCCATCGAACGCGTCGTACCCAAACTCCCCAGCGAGCTCCGCGCGTAACATCCCAATCGGTGGCTTTAGCGCGCTCCCCGACTTGCCGTCGCGGTCGCTCAAGTCAAACCCGACAATCTTCACCGCGGATGACATCGGCGGCGTCCCATGCCCATGCATTTGAGACATCGACGACGACGATTTCATAGACTTCCCAGGCGTCGACGCCAACGAATCCCGACCTCGCAACGACCCATAAGAACTCCCGAGCGTCGCCGCGCTCGACCCCGTGGGCGATTCCCCAGCCATCGCCGCCGCCGCGCGCGACCCAAAACTCCCATTCCGCGCCATTGCGTTGTGACTCACGCGTTCACCAAACTCACGCGGCGATGATGACGATTCCAGCGCGCACGATACCTTGGTGGCGCCGGGCGATCCCGACATGAACGCCGCGCTCAACGCCATCTTTGCTTTTTTTCTTTTCCTTGACTCTGAGTTATAATTGGTCAAAATACCCCCCCCGTATCGAGTCGGCACCCTCCCCCACGCGCGCGCGTCGTTGACCGTTGTCGTCGACCGAGATTGGATTAATCAATCCCCCGGCCTCCTCGCGCCGAACGACTCAGACGCGCGCGCGAACGACACAGACGCGCGCGCGAAATACCCTCCTCTCCGCGTATCCACGCCCGAGAATCCACGCGTCCGTCGCTCGCGACGCAAATCCACGCTCGAGAATCCACGCGCGCGCGCACCACGCCAGGGTGGTTCAAAATCCCAAGCGTCGGCACGCCCCGCGACGCGTCGTCGACCGCTGCGCTGCGTGTGTAACGGTGGTGGGTGATGAAATATATATGAACGTATATATATCTCGCGCGTCCTCCTCGGTTCGCCTGCGACGCGCGCGTGCGGTGTGTGTGTGTTTTGTCGTGTGAAGGAATGGCGACGTCGTCGAGGACGCGTCGTTTCAACGCGAAAAAGGGCGGGAAAACCAGTGTACATACTATAGAGTCATAAGTACTATATATGACTTAGGTGCCGAGTCCCGCGTGGCGGTGTGAGGGGGCGTAGATCGTACTATGTGTGACTTAAGTGGTATGAAGGGTGTGGTTTTAATACAATCACGCGGACCACCCATCATGTGGACGGTTCATGTGACGCCGACGACATACGAAGGCGTCACGCGCGCGCGGCGCGTTGTAAACGCTCGGCGATGGCGGGATCGCGCGCGCGCCATTCGGCGAGCATGTGTGCCATGGTTTCACTCACGGATGCGCACTTGGCTTTGGCGTCGGCGCGGCGCGCGGCGGCGTCCGCGGCGCGCGGATGGGTCGCGGCGTCGGACGCGGGCGCGTGGACGCGGGCGTCGGACGCGAGCGCGGCGGCGAGGGCGTCTTTGGCTAATCGTTCACCCTCGCGCGCGTCTCGAGCGTCGCGCGCTTCTTTGGCTAATCGCGCGTTTAGGCGCTCGAAATCGTCCGCGGCGACGGAGACGTAGCGTTGGACGCGTAACAGTTGACGCTCGAGCCGACGTCTCGAGGCGACGCCGAGCGCTACTTTTTCCTCCTCTTTCGCGCGTTTTGCGCGCTCACACACGGCGCGTATGGCGAACCTCCATCGTCGACGCGCGTCTGCGCTCGTGGCTGCGCCTAGGGCGGCGAGTAAGTCTTCTACGTCGGCGGAGAGCGCCGCGCAGCGCGCGTCGCACGCGCGCATTTCTTCGCGCGCAAACGTCTCGAGCGCTCGCGCGCGAGATTCTGCCGCATCTCGTTCGAGCGTGAGCGTCAACGCGAGTGCGTTCGTATGTCGTCGCTCTGCAATGGACGTGTGCGCGTCGTCGTCGTCGACGTCGTCGTCGACGTCGCGGCCCACCACTAACGCCGTCGACATCACATCAACCGGCACGCCTCGGCGCACCACAGGCGACGCCGCACACACAGACGCATCAAACTCCGTCTTTGCGCTCATCATCGACGCCTCGAACGCGGAGACGGACGCGACGTCGTCGCTCATCGCGTCCGTCAGCGGTGCGCGAGCCACAGCCTCCAACATCGACTCGCACGATGAATGCATCGTCGTCGTTCCCGCAGTCTTGCCGCGCCGCGACCGCGGGGTGTACACGACGGTGTGCTCGCGCGGGACGTTTCCATCGCGTTCGACGAGCGGGGCGGTGCGCGCGAGACGCATAGCGCGACGACGTCGTGTGACGCACGTGGTGGTGGGATAGCAATCGACGTTTGTTTTTCGTCCCCCTTGAGGGACTTGAGGGGGTGTTTGACCAATTATGACTCAAGAGGTTAATTTTGTATTTGACGCGCGAGATTTACCCGGCGAGCGACGACGTGATGGAGTCCGACGCGCCGAACGCGGTGGTGAGATATGCCAACACGCTCGGGTCGCTCAGTAGCGATGCGAAGAGGCTCGGTTGGAGCGCAGAGGCTAATAGTTGAGGATCGCCGAGGAGAGCGGGGGAGACGAGCCGCGAGAGACGGTCTCGCGCGATACTGGCGCGTACGTCGTCATCGATGGATGTTGACGACGATGACGATGACGATGATGATAATAATATCGATGATGGTTCTCGCGTGAGTTCGGAGAACGATGCAGAGGTGACGATTGGGTCGATGGTCGAACCGTCGTCGTATCGTCGCTCTGACATTTGATGCGCCGCGAGCGCTTCGGCGGCGTACAAAATGTCTTCGCCAAAGACATCGCCAGACTCGCCAAACCTGGTTGAAGATGCAAATGTGGTACGTGCCGAGTTGAGAAAGTCCTCGTCGCTCGCGAACGCTAAAACTTCGTCAAAAATCCAGGCTTGGAGTTCGGATTGGGCGAACTCTAACGCGTCTGATTCGTGATGGTTCACAAACGCTTGCGCGGCGATTTCCGTGTACGCTGTTAATCGTTCGGATGATAAGTCTTCTTGAATCAGTAGCGTGGCGAGGAGTTCAGCCATCTGCATCGCTTCGTCGAGTGATTCCATGCGTTCAATCGCGGCGGCCACGCTCGGGGGCGGCGGCGG
>Ga0181562_10002035_pt1 | contig 15761 bp, 16 predicted proteins | sample 011ome_26_FD_139344 | JGI IMG/M metagenome (GOLD analysis project Ga0181562, IMG submission 139344) | Coastal salt marsh microbial communities from the Groves Creek Marsh, Skidaway Island, Georgia - 011511BT metaG (megahit assembly) | ecosystem: Environmental > Aquatic > Marine > Intertidal...
AATAAAAGTAAATTTTTAAACTACCCTTTCAAAAATAATAAGGAACAATTTCAAAATTTTATTTCCTTATTTGACAAACCATCGGTAGAATTTGCTTTTTTATCAGATATTCAAAGAATACAATTATATATAAATGGTCAATTATTTTTTAATTATCAAGAGTTTAATCGTGCTAATAATCCAATGCGAAAAAAATACATTCAATATATTCAATCTATTCAAAATAATAGAAATACAATAGTAGCTCACCATAATAGAAAAAATCAAAATAATATAGATCTATCTGAAATAACTCCTTTTTTAAATGAAACCTTTAATATTAATATAATTGATTTATTAAATAAATTTAATTATGATCAAAAATACTTACTACTATTGAAACTATTATGTACTCAAATCACAATGGCAGCACCTACGAAAATTGTAGACGAAAATTTACAAAATAATAAAAATAAAGGAGCAATCATATATAAACAAAAAAATTATCATTTTCATATTCACATTGATGAAACACAGATTTCATTTGAAAATGAAATGGATTTAAATTTTTCGGTAGTTAATAACGGAGATCCAAAATCCATTGGTGATTATCACTTTTCTTTTCGTAGTGACCTATTGCAAAAAAAGGGAACTATTTGTATTTATTCCAATGATTTTTTACAAAATCCATATCAAATTTACATTAAAAATAAAAATAAGATAAATAAACATGAAATAATGATTTCTAATCTAAAGCAATATTGTATTTATAATTATGCAAGTGTAAGTAATAAAAATGGTATCCAAATGAAAACAAAATATATATCCTTATTTTACAAAAAAATACACAATAATATCGTAGAATTGGATAAATTTAAAATACTATGTAGTTCACAACTAAATAAAATTATTGAAACACAGTTTTTTGAAATGTTTGATGAAACAACAATTCTTGCTCAATTTAAAAAAGATTATACTAGGGGTATTTATCAAATAAATGGAGCTTCGGTAAACTCAGAAAAAATAAATGCGAATCATTTTTTAGAACAAATTATTTCTAACTCGAATTTGAATCATGCTCATATTCAATTATTTATTCCTCTGGTTTGTAATCAAGTTTCACAAGCAAATATAGCATCTTTTATTTGGAAACATTTTGATATCAAATATAATATAATAAGTCATACTTCTTATAAAATTGTTCAAAATAAAGACATTATTTATAATATAGAAACACAAAATAAAAACAATGTTTTAATTGATATTATTTGTATTTATGAAGTTCATAAAGTTTTAAGTAATAATATAACAGCTCCTCGTGAGATTGTTCAAATTTCTCAAAAGTTTGATCTTTCCGAAAATAAATTAACTATAAGTATTGAAGACTTACCTTTGGTGAATAATAAATATCAAAATTTAAATAATTCAAGCATTTCATCAAAATTTCAGAAAAACATATCTTCACTACAATATGCACCACTTAAAACAAATATGATTCCTATTAAAAAAAATCCTAGCCAAATTATTCAAAAAAATCCTGATTTTTATCTAATCACATTTAATGAAGGTGCGGAAAGTTATCAATATACTCTTCAAAAATATACTTCTTATTTAAAAGAATTACAACCAAAAATTATTGCTGTTTGTACGCAAGAATCTAAGTCTGGGGGACAAGAACATTTTCAACATATAATGAAAAAATATTTAACTAAAAATAGCTATTCACTAATTCAGAAATATAATGCTTCTTCTAGATCAGGAGATGTAATTCCTGGAAAAACTAATAAAAATGTACGTACACGAATTTATTATCATCAAGACTTTGTTTCTAAAAATATAGATAATGGAATGACGAATAATGAAAATTCAAATGAAAATTCAAATACAAATTTTAATACAAATTCAAATAGATCATCTAGTGTAAATAGTTATAATTCAAATAATATTCAATCTGGAGGACTTAATCAAACTAATAAAATAGATATTGTTTCATTATATTTTAAACAAAGTGAACGAAGTGGTTTAGGATCTATTTCCCAGAAAACATTATATAAAGGATCGATTTACGCAAAATTAATTTTAAATATTAATTACAATGTAACTAATTTAGTTATTGTGAACTCTCATTTATATTATCAAAAAAACGGAAATACTGGATTAAAAAAAAGACAAACTGAATTTATAGATTTAATTAATGAATTTCAATTAATCGATGAATGGAAACAAGGAGCGCATATATTTTTTGTTGGAGACTTGAATTTTCGTTTATTTTCATTAAATCCTACTTTTGTTTCCATGCCTAATTTACAAAAACCTCAAATACCTTTGTCTAATTTATGGAAAAAAAAAAGAAATTCCGATTTCAAAAATCAAATAGAAAATTTTATACAACAATACCAGCAAATATCCAATGAAATTATTGATAATTATGCTTCAAATCAAAGTTATTATAAACATCAATTCTTAGATAAACGTAAAAAAAATGATGAATTATAACAATTTATTAATACTTATATTGAAAATTTAGTGAAAAATAATAAGAATAAATATCAGAATACAATTGATTTTTTTGAAAATTTTTTAGAAAGTATTCAAACTTTAGGATTACATTTAACAAGCAAATATCATCCTAAATTATTTACTCAAAATCAAAAATTTTATAGTACATATGATCAAATTTTTGAATATAATAATAAAGTATTTGATCAACCATCACAATCTTATATATCAATACCTAAAAATAAATTAAATAATAGTATGAATTCATCGATGTCTTATAAAAAAAATATAAGTTCTATTCAAAAAAAACAAATTGCTGATGCAATCGAAAAAGGAAGAATGCCTGAAGAATCTACAATATTTAATATTTTACCTAAAGATGGTTATTTCCGTATTCCTTCTATGACAGATCGTATTTTATATAGTTTACATCCTCAAAAAGGAGAATATGTCCCAGATATAAAACCAGATAATTTTAATGTATTTCTAACACCGGATGAATCAGATCATAAACTTATTAGCTTAGCATTTAATTTCAAACTTTATGATAAAAATAAAGTTTCTTCTAATAAAAAAGTACATTTTAACAATAATCAAGGTAGGATAATTGGTGAACGTAAAAAATAAATTACGATTAATTAACATATTTTCGCAGTGACCGCAAATATTGATTTTGATAAGAATAATTAAATCCTAATTGATAAATCAAGTTACGTTTATACGCTACTTGACTTAAAAAGGTTCGTATGGTATTATACAAATATCCAAAATTACTATCTTTCCAGGGCATTCTCGTAACATATAAATAAAAATTTACTTGTTCATTGGATGACAAATATAATTGTAGTCCATTATTTAATTTCCAAGGAACTTTGCTAGTACCTGAAGTTTTTCCTTCTTTGGTATAGATATAAGTCTGGTTTAAATTTAAAATATAAAAACTATATACTTTCTTTGCTAATTGAGGATATTGTGAAATTAATTGTTCTAGTTGCTGTTTTTGTTTATTTATAGTTGCAATGTAAAAAATTTCAGGAATTAATGCTTGATCAATATACAACACACTACGTGATTTAACTTGGTAAAATGGAAATTGCTTGGGCTCATTAATTATGGTGACTTTATCCATATATACCTTATAGATAGATATTATTTTTATATTTTGATAAATATAAAAATGAAAAAAATAGATCCTACCTACTTAAAATGAATGAAAATATATTATTATATAGTGTTCTACTTTCATTTTCTATTAGTAAATAGAATATGAAAATAGAATTATTTCAAGATATTGTCATCAAAATAGGAAAAAATCAACAAGAAAATTGGGATTTAATTGATTCATCATATGAAAAATTTACTTGGTTACATCTCAATTCTTATCCATCAGGACATGTAGTAATTGAAGATGAAAATCCAAGTTCCGAAGTTATTTCTGCTGCGGCTTCTTTATGTAAAGAAAATACTAAATACCGTAACTTAAAAAATGTAAAAGTTGCCTATACATTTATTGAAAATTTAAAAAAAGGAAAAGAAATTGGATCCGTTTATTACCATTCTAATAGAAAAGTAAAATACGTCACTGTATAAAACTTAAGTGCTCTATATTTGTTTGTATTTCACGACCATCTTTTGTTTTAATTGTATAATATAAATTTGGGGAATCATCGTAGTGTATTTTTATTAATTGACATGCTTCTTTTTTTTTATAATACATCCTATCTTTCATATTGATTTTTTTATATAATAAATTATAAATAGGTTTATTATGTTCATTTTTATCAAATAATTCTACTTGGTGATATAACATATATTCTGGCGAAATATGTGGCATAAACTTATCACATTGATATAGATCGTCGATATATGTCAAATATATTTCGGATATTAAATTCTTTTTTAAAAATAGTTCATAAATTTGTTGTCCTCCAATTATCCATACTTTGTCATAACTCTGAGATTGTATATACTTTAATATTTTTTGAATATTTGAAAAGGATTGTAATTGATAAGAATCAATAGTGTCTGATAAATTAAGTGTCGATGATAACACCAAATTATGTCTATGTTTCAGAAAACCAGTGCTTTGGAATGTATTTTTTCCCATAATAATAGCATTATTTCTGTCACCTATGGTTAATTGTTTAAATTTTACCATATCTTTTTGAATAGTTTTCCATGGAAGTTTATTTTGATAACCAATACCATGATTTTTAGATTGTGCAGCAATAATATGAAACATTATATATATTATATATGTTATAATTTTATATAAATTATAATTTAATAATTTAAAATTATTTTGATAAAAAAAATGATATTTTTTAGTGAAGCGTAAATATGAAATAAAGTATCAACGAATATATTTTTAAAACATACTTAATATTATATAATAAGAATGAATTCTCCTTCTAATGAATCTTTTAAATCATCATCGCCCCAAATTGGTCTAGATATTGATACTGATTTTCAAGATAATAATAATCTTCATAATCATAGAAGACAGCCATGTGTCGGAAGTTGGCATCCTTCTTATCCTATAAGTCCACAATTTATGCCATTAAATTTTCGCGAAGATACACCTACACCTATTCGGAATATATTAAACAATCAATTTGATGAATTAGAATATTTATCTAATGATATCTTAAAAGCATTAAGTGATCAGTGTAAGAGAATTATTGTTTCACGAGAACAAAACAGCACACACAATAAAAAATTATCGGAACTAAAAACCAATACTCTATTCAACTCCATTAATAATATCAAATATGTGCCTACTTATAGAGGAAGTAATTCTTCTTTAACTTCAACATATGAGAAAAAATCATTAGATAATGAACCAGATAAGAACATACGTGATTATCATCTTAAAAAAGAAAATGATCAAAATGAAGATAAATTGAAAGTTCCTTTAGGAAGCCCTTTGACACGTACAATTTCATTTCAATCTGAAGAAGATAATAGTTCTGACAAGGAATTTTATATTGGAACTATTGTAAATTTAGAAGAAATGAATGCAGAAGTTCGTTTAAATGAATATAAAGGATATTGTTGTTGCTTCCCCAATGGATTTAAATATTACGGGGAAAAAGATGATAAAGTTCGTATCAGCTTACGTTCTATCAATCATACTGATAAAAAAATTAGACTGCACTTCATTAATAAAATGTATAAAAAGGATACTATACTCGAAGGAATATATAGAACAATAATGGATAAATATAACCATTCTATATCTTTTATTGAAGTAAAAGGTGTAAAACATGCTAGTTTTCCAAAAAATTTCATTCATGAATTGGAAGATGGAGATAAAATATCATGTAAAATATATGATATTTTTGATTTTAAAGATAGAGAAACAAATAAAATTACAGGAATTGGTTTAACATTATCTTTTATTCAAAGAATTGATAATTAAAAATATAAAATCGTTCAAATATTTTATTCTTAATATATTATAAATTATATACTTGATGAGTATAAATCGTCATCAATTTGAAATTCCGCACCAAATTCGTATTTCTGATAATGATTTAATTGATAGTAAATTAAGATTGTCTTCTATATCATTTAGTGGTTCATTCATTTATCATGATTTTGTCATTGAAGATTTCAATAAAGATTCAGTAATTTATCAATATTATTTACAATTATTAAAAGAAAATAATTTTGATGAAAAAGACTATTATGTTAATTTATATTTAGAAAAAGAATGGTATCATTCTATTGTTTTTCGAAAAAAAGATAATCACAAATCAAAATAAATAATTTTAGTACTGATTTATGAATTATTGACTACAAATCCATAATAATTAGGATTTTTCTTATTTAAATTAGTTAATTCTTTTTGAATTTGAGCATCTGTTAATTTACTTAATCTTCTAAATTGATTATCAATCATTGGTGAAATATTTTTAACTAAAATATATTGTACAAATTTAGGAATATATCCATAAGCACCTGCTTTTTGTAAGACATAACGGGAATGGTAAGTCACAAATTTTTTATCTTTTTTTCTTAAATAATTATATAAAATTGCGATGGTTAAAAAAGAATAATAAGCTTGTCCAGTATTCATATAAAATAAACGCACATTTTTAATTTTATTTCTATTTTTTTAATTATAATTTTATTATTATTATAGTTATTTTTTATTGTTTTTACTTATTATAATTGTTTTATTTATTATTTTTATTTTAGAAATAAGTATGCTGTTTTGTTTCAAAACTCCATTCTTTTTCATCTTTTAATGTACATAGACATTGAATACCTACTATTTGTCCATCAAAATATTGACTATGTGGTACTACTATTTCACAATATTTTTGCTTAGCATAACCCACAAAAAGAACCAATGATCGTTTTTTTCCTTTAGATAATAAACGTGAAGAGGCTATTATACCACGTATTTTATAGGTAGTTTCTTCTTTATTTTCTTTTTTCTCCAAAGAACAATGATCGAAAAAATGGTCTGTTTTCATATCCCAATATCCATAATGACGCAATTGTTCAAGGGGACTCATTGTATAAAACTTTTTTTGTCGATTTTTAACATATACAGAAAGGTCTTCTTTATTATGTAATATATCTTGATAAAGAATACCTACACATCGCGCTTCATACATATGTACCCATTTTTTATAGGAACTTTGACAGTGATTTAATGTTGCTTTCCAGAAACGTTTCGGATAATGTGCTTTCACATAGGCAAGTTGCCAAACTAATTGTGCATACGAATAAGCATGGGATTTACAGAAACTATATTTCCTTAAATTTTTTAATTTTTTTAATATATCTTTCGCTGTTTTCTCATTTTGGTAATTAAGTTCAATCGTTGCTTCCCCAATTAATTGGGGATCATTATTTGAAAATCCACGACGATACTGATCTGCTTTATCTTCTGTACATTGAAGCGATTTTTGAATAATATCAATCGCATCATCATCGAATACAAATTGATCTTTTAATTCTTCTAATGTAGTGTACTCACGGGCATCTTTTGCCGCTGGACGAATAATCGCCAGACAAATAGCGATTTCTTCCACTGTTTTCGGTGAAATCTTCATAAAAGCTTTACGTATTAAGGGAGATTCTGCAAAAGTTAATCCAATATTATTTCCAGAAGATAAAAGTTGCTTTGTTTTAGGATCTTCATAATGTTTTTCAAAATCAATTTGAAACGTATTTAATGTTTCATATAATTGGGATAATGCGCGACTTGCTAAAATGTCAATTTTAAACTGCTTATTTTTCGAAATATCCATTTTATTTAACACAATTTGTGATACATTTTGTTCTTGCTTGGGAACTTCTTTTTTATTTTGAACATGAGATAATTTCAATTCTTCGGGGACTCCTTCTGGATAAAATACGATTCCTCCGCAATGTAAAGAATAACATCGGAATGTTCCATCTAATTGTTTTATTTGACGATTTAATTCCATTTTCTTAGGATAGGGTAAACTTTGAATAACATCATTCATTTCATATTTTGAAATAAATCCTTTCATACCAATATTACGAAGTGCTTCTCGTTTGGCGGATTTTTCATGATAATAAACATGATTGCTAATACGTGCTATTTTACCAGGCCATTTCATGTGCAATTTTAAAAAGACTTCATCGCGCATATTATAGGGAAAATCATAATCTATATCCGGTAATGTATGACGATAAATATTTAAAAACCGGGAAAACTTAATGTTATATTTCACCGGATCGACATGGCTTATACCAAGCAAATAACATACTAATGATGATCCACAAGAACCTCGAGTAATATGTGGCATATGTTTCGTTAAATGTAATATATCAAGCGCATGTAAAACATAGCCAATTAATTGTTTGCGTTCTAATAATTCTAATTCAATAGATACGCGTTGTTGGTATATTGAATCTTTTGGTATATTGCGAACAAATAATTTTTCTAGATCTTGTCTAGTATAAGAATGATCATAAGTTGTTTCTTCATATAATTTTGTCTGTTTTCGTTTTATATTATCTTCTTTTAATAATTCCAATGTATTAATAATAATATTGGATTTTTTATCAATAGTGTATTCATAATTCCATGGAAAAATATTGGACGGTATATTTAGATAATGTATCATTTTATCAATAATTTTTGTTGAACTTTTTGCTTTAATATCAATAATTAATCCAAATTCTTTTTTATTATGTTTATCTTTTCGAAGCACGCGACCAATACATTGGACAAATGTTTTCGCATAACGATTCTGAACAAAATCCATAAAAATACATCCGTCTAAATTTTTAATATCACTTCCTTCACGATGTTTCGAAGCGCAAAATAAAAGAGCATTTGATTCTGCATTTTCATATTCATCAAAAGACGCATAATTTTGATTGATATCTTCCTGACTTGTATCAATACAAATTAGAAAATTGGGAAAATAAGCTTTCCATTCTTCCGCATAATCAAGACAAGATTGAATCATTCCGGCCCAAATAATAATTTTTTTATAATGTAATTTCTGTATTAATTGAAAAACATGTTGAATAATTTTCTTTTTAGATATGCTTTCATTACTCTGAAACCAATGAATAATCGGTTTTACAATTACATCTTCTTTGTAAGCATCATATATTGAATAAGAAGTAAGTATTTTCTGAAATGGATAATGGTATAATGATGGTGTGGCAGAAAAACCAATTATTTTACACTGGGGTGAAAAATGTCTTACATATTCGTAAAATTTACGTGTACTTTGATTCACAATGGTATGACATTCATCATGTATAATCAGATCAATGGGAACAGTTAATTTCTTATATTTATCATTTGATGTTAAAAAACTTCGATTGATAATTACTAAAATAGAAGATCCCCAAAAATGACTAATATTAATACTATAATACCAATCATGTTGCTTATGTTCGGTGTAATTTAATATGAAAAATTTTTTGAAAATAGTATCATAACCCTTTTCGCGTAATTTTTTATGTGAAAATTGTTCTGTTAAAATAGATTTTCGTTCGCATATCCAAAAAATAACACTTTTTGGATTTTTCTTTTGAAATTCAAGAATTAATTCTAAGCCGATCCATGACTTACCTGTTCCCGTAGCATGAAAATGAACACCTGATTCAAATTGATTTCCTAATGAATTTTGAATAGCCTGTACTTGATTATTACGTAGCATAATTTATTTATAAATTAATATAATTATTCTTTCAATATAATAGTCTATTGATTTTATCATTTTTTTTAAATTTAATAAAAAATTTAAATCATACATAAATTTTTCTTATAAATCATTTAATATATATATCAATTATCATCTATGCTATTTTTACAGAGTTCAATAATTTTTAATTCTGCATCATGATGTAATTTCTTACCAATTTCTACAGCACTTTCGTGATAAAATAAATTATCGGTAATATGTTGGAGAACACGTTTATCAAATAACTGTATTGATTCAGAAAGGGATTCTTCATAAGTTTGACCTTTTACCATCATACCATATATAACTGCACGATCAATATCATAAGCGGCTAACAAATCTGCTTGACGAACAATATGATATGCATCTTGATATTTGGGAATAATAGGATAACCCTGTGTTTTTACTTTAGAATAAGACATTGTCTGAATTATTTGATTGATAGTATGTATTTCCTCTTGTTGAAATTTATTTGCTAAAAAGTCATTTATATTTTTTAAACCAATGATTTCATCTACATACTTATTATCACACATATCATGTAATATTGCACAACTATCGATGATTGATTTTTGCTCTATTAAATGAGGTTTTTTAATTACTTCTTGATGAAAAATGGTATTTGCATATTGATATACATCCATACTATGTTTTAATGAATGAGATTCATCAATGCTATATAAAGCACTAGTACGAACCACAAATTTAAATAATTCATTAATTAACATAATATATTGATACTATTTAGTTTATATAATATAAAATTATAATCTATAATAAACTAATGTAGTTTTTTTCATTTTTTAATTATTTTTCTATGAATCTTTTTCCTTTTCTCTGCACAGTAATTTTACTTGAGTTTCTAATTCCTGTATATTTATTTCATTATTTAAGCATTGATGGATTATTTTACGTAATGAACTTAAATTAATTACTTCTTCTTTCCAATAATTTGAGAAGCGGCGATTTTTATAGATTCGAACAATATAATTTAATAAATCAAATTTTGTATTTTCTTGTTCTAATTTATTTTTAAATTTACCTAATTTTGCTTTTATTTTTTCAAATACATTTTCATCCACATTCCTTTTTTCCTTTTCTAATATGACCAATATATTTTTATACAATAATATAATTAAAGATACACCTATACTATAAATATCATTATCAAAATTCATTGTTTTTGTTTTTTTCATATAAATTTTTGTTCCGCGACACTTCTTATTTTCAAATATATTCTTAATTTCTTGATCAAATGATTCTAAGCACTTGGGAAGTTGATTAAATAAAGATACATCAAAATCAATTAATTTTAATTGGTGAATTTTATTTTCTTTTAATTGGACAACAATATTTTCTAATTTTAGATCTGCATAAATAATATTATTTTTATGTAAAAAATGTATGCTCTTACACATAAAATAGAAAATTTTTTGAATTTGCGTTTCATTTAATACTATTTTACGTTGAAAGAATTTGAATAAATCACAATCATATTTCTGGATAATATAAAAATAAGAATTATTATGGTTCATTACAATTTGTTCTGGAAAACAAATGTATTTTTTAGCATTAGGTATATTTCGCAAATATATATTCATAATAATTTCAATAAATGACTTATTGGGTTGATATTTGATAATGTAATTTTGTGAGTTTTTTTCCACTACATGAATAAATCCACGCTTCAGTTTATTTTTATTTAATTTATCTTTTTCCACAGACTGGTAATCGCATTGTTGGGCAAAATGGAGAACAGTTGATGGTTCTTCTAATATATGAGAAGGCCCTAGGTAAATTAAAGATTGTTGATTGTCAAAAGCTTGTATTATTTTACACATGTTATTATGTTTTTCTATTTTAGATTGGGTTTCTGCCATAATGGATAAAAAATCAGATGACGTTAATGAGGAAGATAATATTTGAGAAATTGGCTGTGCACTATGAATTAAAAAATTTTCCAAAATTTGATTCAATAGTTGAAAATCAATATTATAATAGTTTCTATATTTGGAAAAGAACTGCTTTAATAGTGAATGATTTTGTGAAACGTTTTCTTGATAATTATCTTCATGCTCTTGATTTTGTAATTCAATGACATCTTTTTCAATCATAGACGATGATGTTTCATGTATTTCATTTTGATTTTTATAATCAATAAATACGTATTTCTGCAAAAGTTGATTTAGTTCTTCTTCATATTTTTTTTTACTTTTGACAGTACTATTATTTTTATTTAACGTAATCAATATACTTTTAAGTAAATTGAAGTATTTTTTATTATTCATATGAAAATCTAATTCCTGATAAATATATTCTATAATTTGTTTTAATTCATCTTCATGTATCTTATTTTTTACTATTTTTTTAAAAACAATTTTACTTGAAATAGATCCATTTTGATATTTTTCTAAAATTATTTTTAAATCGTCCATTAAAAATAATCAATAAAAATAATGTGTCAAATAGAACGTATTCTATTTATTCTCTTTTTTGTTTCACGATTATATTCTATTTTTATCATATTTATAAAAATTGACACAAATTTTTTCAAACAATTATAATTTAAGAATACTAACAGTAATAATACTGAATAAATATTAAAATGGATATTGTTATACCGACAACTCCCCCACATAATACAGGATGTAAGTGTATTGAACAATGTACATGTTGTTATGCACCCGTAAGACCTTCTAGATTTGCTCTTAATAATGAAAATATAAGAGGTATTAATTTATTTGGTGGTGCAGAAAAACCTGGAAAATTTCCAAATATTGAAATTACACAAACACCCCCATCTTCTGAATAAAGGTCTTGTTCAGGAGTGTCAAAGAAAAGACAACTTTAAGCTCTTAATATAGAGAAGAAACATTTAAGTATACGTGTAAAACATATGTATTACTTATGGTTATAATTAACGTTTATTAACTTTTTTCTATATAAAAAAAAAACATTATAATAGTACTGGATACACTATGGATAAAAGTATTGATATATTAGAAGCGGACTTTTCTAAATTATGTCACGTTCGCTCCATAAAAAAAAGAAAATGTTCTGTGAATACTTCTAAAATATACATAAATAAACAAATAAAAGAACCTATTATAAAAAATGAAGATTCTGAAGATCCTGAAGATCCTGATGAACGGGCTGATTTTTTTGAACCATATGTAAACTCTAGAAAAAGACAACGAAGTAATGCTATAGTAGAATAAAAATTCTAGTGCATTAAATACATTTAAAAAAATGATTTATTATTTATAACTAGGGGCTAAAAAAATATTATTTAAAAAAATTTCAATGGATGTAAATCCTTTCATTTTAAGTGCAATTCGATTACATGATTTATGTTTTATTCAAAAACATATTCATGAGTGCACCATACAAGATAAATTAATTTTATGGATGGTTAAAAATAAACATTTTTCGGATCCTATTTTTTATTATTTCCATCACATTTTACATTTTAATTTAAATGTTATTGATAGTCGCGGAAAATCAGCACTTTATTATGCCATCTTAAATAAGAATTATTCAATAGCTAGAAAATTGATTTATTTAGGTGCTGATGTGAATATGGGATTTCCTATTTTTCTTGTCATTCGTCAGAATCAATATGAACTACTTAAAGAATTATTATCTCATGGAGGTATTATAGATATTCAGAATAAATTAGGAATGTATCCTGTAGAAGAAGCGAAAACATTACATTTTTCCAATATTGTACAATTACTTGATTCGTAATGTTAATTTATGAATTTATATTATTAAATGAATAATATGAATTTTTACTATTTTATAAAAGAACATGGATTTTTTATTTTATTCAAATAATTAATTAATTTTTCTATATCATGATTTTCTTTTTTACGAAATAAAAGCATTTTTCGATATACTTCTTCATAATTTAGTGTTTTTTTTATTTGTATATAAACATCATATATCTCTTCATCTTGATTACAAAAATGAATGTTATAATCTTTAAACTCCTTAGTCTCTTCTTGATTAATGGCACTACTAATAACAATACCACCATTGTATAAAATAGGTACAATGCGCATTAATTCCAAGCACTTATTTTCTTTAATTCGGTGCAGATTTACAAAAAATAAATGTTTTTTAACTAATGTTGTCCAAGAATCCTTTGTCCAAGCATCTTCGATGATTTTTATATTTTTAAAAGAGGATCTGTATAGTATATTCTTGCGATAATCATTCATTTTTCCAATAAAAAGTAAAGAAGTTGTATCTTTTTGTTGTAAATCTTGTACGTTATTTATGTTGGTAAAATTTAAATAATGATGGTCAATTGGAAAAAATCTGATCATTGGAAATTGATTGGTGAAAAGTTTACAATTTTCTTGAGAATAAGTAAAAATTAAATTTGGTCTAAGTTTCCGAATTTGAGTTTGATACAATTGTTTATCTATTAAAAATTGAATAGGTTCTGTAATATACAATATTTTATATTTTTGCCGGCATAAAAATTGAAATTCTTTCTGAATTACAGGATTATCAAAAAGAAAGTAAAAATTTAGAAAAAGTAAATAAATATCATCTTGATTACCTTTATCTTGGATTTCATGAATTTCCTGTACAGGAATAGAATAAGATTGTAATTGTTGTTTTATCATTTCAATTAAAAATAAATGATTTTGTGTTTTAGGATTATAAATAAATAACATGTTGGTATAATAGATAAGATTTACTATTATAAGATAGAATTAAAAATAAAATTTCCAACTCATAGGAGATAGTGAATTATACACATGGTTAAAAATAGTGAATTTACTAGACAATAATATAAGGATTTATATGTTAATCGTTATATTATTTTCTATTTCTTTATCTTTTATATATTTACATTATTATTTAATAAATGATTCTCTTGTGTATATTTTAAAATATCATTTTGAATTATATGACGATTATATTGCGTTTCTTTCCATAAAGCATCTGGTTCTTGAAAAATAGTAAAACAACCTTTATGCTTTAAAAATAAAATGGCTTCTTCTTTATTTTTGATATAACTAAGAGATATTCCTTCATCATGGAATTGCGCGTTTTTCACATTTTCAATAATTTGTAAATGGTAATCTAAAAATTCCTTCATTGATTCCTGAACAATTAATGCAAATCCATAAAATCCTCCGAGGCCTGTTCCTCTTTTTATTGGATTATTTTTATTTTCTTGGACTTCATACATGTCTAATTCTTCTTCACGAATATCATAATAATAAGGTTGAAAAAATAAATTCCATTCTCCGGTTAAAAATTTAGAATCTGGAAATGATGCATGGGCTATTTTAAAATGTTGTACTAAATATTTATTATATTTACGATCATCATCGATAACTATCATAATATTATTTTTTAATTCTTCATATTTATGTATTAATGGTCCCATATATTTTGAGCCAGGACCATAATCTTTTTCTAAATAAATAATTTCAATCTTATCATATCTTTCCAATTGCTGGATAATCTCAGGATTTACGGTATCTTCAAATCGTAAATAGTTTTTGGGAATAGATATATAAATTTTTTCTATTTTTTCTGTTTGTGTTTGAAGTAAATATTCTAAATTATTTTTTAGAATTTCTACATTATTGGCACGACTTGGAATTGATGTTAAACAAAAAAATACTTTCTTTTCCTCTAACTGTATTTTCTTTTTTATTTCATTTTTAGATGAAGAACCAATATAAATAATTTTTTGTTTTTTAGTAATTTTATGAAAAAAATATAAATAAATAATCTCTTGCCATCCTTCTTTTTTTTCTGATGAAATCTTTTTTAAATGTATTTCTTGATTTTCTTCATCAAAAATTAGTTCAAATTTTATATCTTTAGATAAAAGATTCTTTTTAGGCTGCATAATAATAATATAATCTTTCGATTCAAATATATAAGAATGAGCAGGATTCATTATTATATAAATCAAAAAATAATTTATGTTTAAACATATATATGTTTTATATATATATATATATATATATATATATATATATATATATTTTTATTTAGTATATATTATACTTAAGTAAAAAAGATACCTTCTGTATTATTTTTTTTTAATCTTACTTTATT
>Ga0181562_10002040_pt1 | contig 15748 bp, 9 predicted proteins | sample 011ome_26_FD_139344 | JGI IMG/M metagenome (GOLD analysis project Ga0181562, IMG submission 139344) | Coastal salt marsh microbial communities from the Groves Creek Marsh, Skidaway Island, Georgia - 011511BT metaG (megahit assembly) | ecosystem: Environmental > Aquatic > Marine > Intertidal zone...
CACGGGTGTCGTCGCTGCGGCGGAGGTGCGCATAGATGAGTATACGATCGCGACGACTTTTGGAGGCGTTTCGGCTATTTCACGCGTCTTTTCACGTCGCGCGCGCGGTCGAGCTAAAGACCAATCCAATACGACCGACCATTGACGTTGTGTATAGGGCCGTGCGTGGGTGACTCAAGGAGCCATTCATACCACATTTTATGCGCATCGACGCGGCGCCAGAGATGGAGTGCGATGCGCTCGCCCGCGCGCGCGAGCACCGGCTCGCGAATGGGAAAGTACATTGGGAACCAGCTAAACATGGGCTCTCCCGTCGGACCCAATGTGTGATTGTGCGGATGAATGCTACATCGCACGGTACCCGACCGGCCCGAGTATAGCAACGCGTCGAAGTACCCCGCGAAGCCGTGAATCGTGGCGCTATGCGTGGTTTCAAAATCAACCGTGACGTAGCGTTCGTTGCTCGGCATTTGCTTGTTTGGATGCGAAAACGTCCATACGCTTTTGGGCTCAGCGATGCGATGCACGCGATGAAACTGCACGACGTATGGCGTTTCCATGTGTTCACGATCTTTATATGCCTTCGCGCCGGTGTACAACTTGGCTGCGGTCACGGGCGCCACGAAGGATTCGTACTCAGCCGGAATGCTCACGCCACCCTCCTTGAGCATCCACATCGCCCCATCCAAGCATTCCGGGCTCAATTCGTTGTCGCCAAAGCTACCTAACAACTCACTGACTATGATATCCGCTTTGATATCACCTAAGTTGCTCGAGCGCATGTCGCCCGGGCACACGAATACTTTTCCGCGCCATTCGTCGCTTTGCGCGAGATGTTGCAGCGTGACGACGGCGTTTGGATTCTTTTCAATCGCATACACGATTATATTTCGCCGCGCCGCATTCGCCGCACGAAGCGAAGCACGCACTAAAGGCCCGCGTCCGGCGCCAACAACCATGACGACCGCGTCGTCGCCTTCTCGAACGCCATCGAGGAGCGCAAGACGCACCGCTTCTTCGTATTGGTTGTACTTGCTCGCGTCCTTCTCAAACGTTTCATACGTCACGCTCTCCAAGTTATCCATCAACGGCTGCAGCGGGGCTTGCAAATAGTCTCTATACGGTATCTCAATGAGCGCCTGCTCGGTGAGCGCGTCGATACCGCGGAACAAGTACACGAGATACTCCCAATACAGGCGCATCGGATGCGCATCCGCATCCGCGACGCGCGACGCGTCACCCTCCACGTCGCGCGGCGCTATGCAACGCAGTCGCTCAAAATCTCTGGATGATGAATCAATATCACTCAAAATAACCTGCACGTTACGCGTGAACATCTCTCGAATGAACGCCTGAGTCTCCTTTGGCAGTACGGGAAATCCTCGAGCGTTCGTCTTAAACGCGTCCACGCGCAGCACCACCGCCCCCACGCGCTCACCAATCCACCGCCGCCAAGTCCCATGCACGACATCGCCACCACCAACCTCCAAAAGCGCGTACACGTTCGCATCGTGCTCGCACGCAGACACGAACGCCGCCCATTCCACGTAAGACGTTTCGCAACTCGACGTCGACGTACGCGCGCCGTCTTCGTCCTCGAGCGTCTCATCATCCACGCGAACGCGCGCCCACACCTTGGTGTGCGTCAGCATCCCCAAACTTCCACTCACAATGTTTGCGTACGTCACATTCGCCGCTCGATGACGCGCATCGAGGCTAAACGTCACCGCGTTTGCGCCCACGTGCGCCGCCCACGCGAGCTCGCGTCTCGCGCCCGCCTCTTCGCCACCCATAACCACATCGCGCTGCGTCGCCCGCGACAGGCGCATCACCACTCGCGCGCTCCACGTCGCGCTGTCCAAGCACCCATCGCTATGCATCGACGGCGATGCGGCGTACGCGCCCGGGGCGACGGAAAGCTTGGAGAAATCATCAATCGTCACTGGAACGAGCACGAAATCAAACGCCCGTGACACCGCGCGCTCGACGGCATCGTTCGGCGGCGCGCGCTCGACGACGTCATCGTACGATTCGACGCCAACATACGCGGCGTCGGCGAGATCGGTGCGCGCACCGAGGGGCATTCGCGACAAGTGCGCGCGCGGCAGTGAGTGACGCAACACATGGCATCATCGTCTGTCGCATCTGTTGCGTCGCCGTCGGCGCCATCGTTCGCGTCCGCGCGCGTCCGGCGCCGCTATGGTCACCGCGGCACCGTTCTCGCGCGCGCGCAGGCGCCGAACGACGTCGCGTCGCTCGTCACGCTCGACCGCGCGTTGAAGCAAATCGCGGACGACCGCAAAAAAAACGCAAACGCCGCCGCCTTGTGGATCGACGTCGCGGGCGCGCGCGTGCGCCTTCCGCGCGGTCGTCCTTGGGGGTTCGTGCACTTTGTCGGCGGCGCCGTGCTCGGGGCGTACCCGGAGGTGGCGTATGATTCTTGGCTGTCGCGCGTCGCGGATGCGTGCGACGTCGTCGTCGTCGCGACGCCGTTTGAGCTCGGTACCGATCACGAGGCGATCGCCAAGGACGTGAAAGCGATGTATTCGCGCGCACGCGTTGAGGTGTGCGCGCAGGAGGGGTTGGATGTGCGCGCGGCGCCGACGTTTCGCGTTGGGCATTCGTTGGGGTGTAAAGTGTTGACGTTGTTGGCGTGCGAGGACGAGGACGCGAACGCCGACGTCGTGGATGTGGACGCCGCGAGTGGGGCGATATCGATGGCGTCGTCGAGTAAGGATGATATGACGCAGGGGTATTTTTTGGTGGCGTTTAATAACGCTAGCGCGAGTGATTCGGTGATGTTGATTGAAAAGTTTGCGCGCGAGTTGTTGAAGAATCGAGCCAGCGGAGGAGACAACGCGGCGGCGTTTGATTTTCTAAAGACGTTGCCGTCGATAGCGTCGTTCGCGGAACGCGCGGCGAAAGCTGCGGGTTTTGATTTCAAGCCGTCGCCCGAGGACACGCTCGAGCGCGTGCGTAGAAAGTTTTCGGCGAGAAAGACGCGAATGTTAAAGTTTACCGACGACGAGCTGGATCAAAACGAAGCGCTGGTTGCGGCTTTGCGAGCGCGGTTTGAAGTTTACCCTGGCACGGTGGATACGCAAGAAATTGAAGGTAATCATCTCACGCCGGTGTTTTTTACCCTCGAAGGCATGAAATTGTCACCAGCGCTCGAGCGCGTCGTTGGAGATTTCTCGCTCGGCGACGCCAAAGGCGTCAACCGACTCGCTGACGCGCTCGTCTCTTGGATTCGGGAGAGATGAATTCGTTTCAAAGAATCAAACAATCACATTCATTACACATTCTGTAGGTAGGTAGATTTTATAGTTTTACAGTCACGCGCATACATCATTCTTTCGCATCTGGTTCGTCGTCGGCGTCATCGTCGTCGGCGAGCGGCTCAATCGCCGACGCGGTGGTCGCCGGCAGCTGACACACAAAAGACACATCCGCGCCCCCATCCGCGATCGCGCGCGCGAGTAACACGTCATTCGTCGTCTTCGACGCGTCATTCAACCAATGTTCGGGCGTGTTCGCGCCTTCACGCGCTTGGATTCGATCGGCGGTGTCGCAACGCGTCTCCTTGACGTATGAAAACAAGTCTCGCAATTCGCCCTGCGTAAACGCACCGCCGCCCGACGCGCCCCCGCCGCTGGCGTTGCTCGTCGATTTAAACCCCAGCGTTCGCGCCAACGCACCCTTGAGCTCTTGGCGTTGAAATAAACGCTCCTCCATCGTGCCGGTGGATAACAAACGATAGATGGAGACGGGTTTCGATTGCCCGTCGCGCCACACGCGCGCCGTCGCTTGCAAGTCGTTGGCCGGATTCCAATCAGAATCCACGAGCACGAGTCGATTAGCGCCAATCAAGTTCAATCCAGTACCACCGGCTTTGGTGGAGAGGAGTAAGATTTTGCCGCTGGCGTTGAACGACTTGACGATTTGCGAGCGCTGATTGGCGGGCACAGAGCCTTGAAGGCGAGCGCAATCGAGACCTTCGTCAGCGCACACGCGAGCGATGACGTCGAGCGTGGTGGTAAATCCAGACACAACAACGATGCGCTCATCTTTGGCAAGCGCGCGGAACATGGACCGAAGCACGAGGATCTTGCTCGACGCGCCAATGTCGAATTCATCGGACACTTCCACCAAAGACGCGGCGTTGCACAACTTTTGCAAGTTCTGAATGACGCTGAGCACCGACGTTGGCGCGTCGGCGTCGCTCTTACCGCACCGCCCGAGCATTGATTGCAAAGACTTTTGTTTCAACGCACGTATGTACATGTCTTCTTGTGTCGGCGTAAGACGGATGAACACGACGTACTCCGTCTTTGGGGGCAATAAACTGGCGTTGATTTCGTCAGCCTTTCGCGCGTGAATGAAACCCTGCGTGAGACGACCGAGCTCAGCGCGTCGCGCCGCACCGATGCGCTTTTCTTCATCGCTCGCGCCTCGTTCGCCCGCCTTGCCGATGGGCGCGGCGTAAATTTTGCGAAACGATGTCAAGTCGCCCATCAGCCCAGGGCACGCGAAATCCATCACCGCGAAAAACTCATCCAAGTCATTCTGTACAGGTGTCCCCGTGAGTAACACGCGACGCTTGCAATTCAGCATCGTGAGCGCCACAGCTCCCTTGGTCGTGTTCGTCGCATTCTTCAACCGATGTGCCTCGTCGCAAATGAGCAAATCCACCGATGCGCGCGCCAACGCGTCTGCGTGCGCTCGCAACGTTTCGTAGCTTGTAATCAGCACGCTACGTCGGCGTTGGCTCGGAAGCGCCCAGGTTTGGAACAGCTCGCGCGCTTGTTTTTCACCGCCTTCGACAAGTTGCGGATCAACGCGTTCAGGTCCGAGCCACTTTTTAAATTCGGCACCCCAGTTGCCGACTAAAGACGCGGGCACGCAGACGACAATTCGTCGACACGTCGGCGCACCGCGCTTAAACGGACTCTGCTTCAACAGCGTCCAGATAAGCGCGATGACTTGTAACGTCTTTCCGAGACCCATTTCATGCGCAAGTAAGCACCCAGTATGCGCCTTGTTCGTGTGCACCGATGCGCGCGTGCCCATGACGCATTCAAACATAAACGCGACGCCGTCGCGTTGATGCGGACGCAAATGTCGCGCGATAAATGGATCCACAACCACCGCGCACGACGTACGCGAGTCACGTCGATAAAAGTTCGTCTCTAGCGTCGACAGCACGAGCGCACCGTCGGCGGTATCGCTGTACAACGGAGTCTCGGGACGCCACGCGATGGCGTCTCGCGACGAGGGTGCCGCGTTTTTCGTCACCGTAGCCATGCGCGACGTCGCATTCGTCGGGTGCAAAAACGTCGCGCGCTGAATGTCTTCGCGCGGCGGCGGTGCGGCACCACTCATAGAAAACGCCGCGCCTGAATCCACGGCGTCTTTCGCCACGGGTTCGGCAATCTCAACCTCGTAATTCCCAATCGACGTCGTCGTGCCTTGAACGACGGTGCCCGCGTTCGCCTTGGCCACGCGTTTCCCTTGCATATCAAGCAACGTCGACACATTCGTACGGCCATCCACGATAACGATGCCATCCATAAACGTCTTCGCGCTGCGTTGTTTCCCCCCACCACCAGCTTTACGCTTCGCATACAACGCCACGAAACACTTTGTCGCGTCTCCGTTTGAAACCGACGTCGACGCCGGCTTCACCGCGCCGCCAAACACCCGCCGCGCCGCGTTCACCCCATTCGCACCGAACGGCGACACGAACGGTCGTTTCCCCACGCCCCCCGACGACGACGCGAACGGCGACACGAACCCGCGTTTCACCCCGACCGCGCGATTCACCGCGACGACGACCGTCGCACCCTCCGAGACGCCATCGCCATCATCGCCCTCGCCCTCCATCGCGTGTACGCCCTATCAACGTCACCCAGCACGCACGCGCGTTATATATATATATCACACGCAATACCCTTCACGCATCGGCGTCGCGACACCCGCGTCGTCGTCGTCGCGTCGTCGTCTGCCGTCGTCGGTCGTCCGACGTCTGTCGTCGCGATGGGACGATTCAAATGTTCGGACATTCGGCACACCACCCAATACTCTACCCCATCTACCCCCATCACACTCCACACGACGTGGCCTCTACAATACATAAAACTCTAACCCTCTATATCTATACGTCAATCGTTGATCGGACATTCGGCGTCATCATCGAATCGGTCCGTTTTATACCCTTGTGTTGTTATCACAGCCGTGGTCGTGAACACCCACGCGCGCACGCCTCTTCGCGCGCGAGAACGCGACGCGGTGCGCGAGCGACCTCGGCGCGCGACGCGAACGAACGACACGGTAACGCACGCGTCGCGCGTCTTCTTTCACGGCACCCGCGACGCACGCGCGACGCGCGCGTGGCGAGAGATTTGAATTCTGCGGTCGATCTTTTGGTTTAGTGTTGCGATCGCATGTCCGCCGAGGCGTTCGACGTGGAGCGCGCGGAGCGCGCGAGTTTGCTCGGGCGCGATGCGCCGGGGCGTGTGGTGTCGTCGTCGTCGTCGTCGTCGCGTCGCGCGCGGGCGTTGACGACGGCGCGCGTGGTTGGTGGCGCGGCGTGCGTGGCGGCGGCGGCGTCGGTCGGGTTGTGGTCGCACAAGGCGTCGACGTTGCAAGAGGCGTGGAGACCGGTGCCTGGGTCGGAGGATGTCGTTGGCGAAGTGCACGGTACGCGTGCGGTGGGTGGTATCGCGCGGTGGCCCGCGGCGGCGAGGGCGAGGTTGGGGCAGCGAGGGATGTCGGGGGTGACGGCGTCGCCGGCGCAAATGGGCGCGCTGCGCGCGTTGAGGTTGCAAATTCGCACGGCGATGTTTAGTCCGAGCACGGATGATGCGACGTTGAAGGCGTTGACGGCGCAATTGAAGCAGATTGTTCCTGAAGCGGGTGAGATGTTTCCTCCGCAGGGTCCGGCGAGCGTGAATGATTTGGAGGCGGCGGTGAAGTCGTTGATGGCGCAGAGCGCCGTCGCGGCGCCGGCGGCTTCGAGCGTGGAGGGTGAGTTTCGCGTTGAGGAAGCGGCGCCGGCGATTGAAGTGCCGATCTCAGTGGATGATGATGCGCACGCGTCAATTGTTGCGCCGGCGACGAATTACGAAACTGCGTTGAGGCAGACGTTGCACGCTGAAGACGACGAGCGCGCCGAAGACGACGAGCGCAAGCACGAGCACAAAAAACCATCCACAAATGAGCAAAGCACAATGGAGCACAATAACGATTTGCAAGCGATGATCAATTCGCTCGACCGCGTGAATGGTGTGGTTTCGAATCAGCAACAGCCGTCGTATTCGTATGGAAATGACGAAGACGTCGTCGCCGCGGATGCTGAGAATGAATACGACGCGCCCAAGCGCCGCGAGCCAAAGCCCGCGCCGGAGCCGCTCGTTGAGGTTCAAGTCCCAGAAGTGTTCAATGTCGATGCGTTCTTGACGAGCGCGCAACCCGCGACGGAGGAGTCGTCGAAGTCATCGTCGTCGTTTGCAGAGGCTATCTCGGCGCCCGAACCGGTGGAGTCCGAACCAGCACAGGAGGTTGAACCGCAAGCGCAAACGCAAGGGGTGGATGACGCCTTAGATGCGTCGTGGGTGACATCGTTTACGGGCGAAGTCGAAGACAACGCGCAAGCGTCTCAGTCCGTCGATGCGTTGCTGAGCATCCCGGGGGCGGTGCAGCCGCAGGCGCAACCACAACCTCAACCAGCAGCCGAGGCGGAGGCGGTTGAGCCAGTTCCGGCGCAACCGCAACCCACGGATGATCTCGTGAGCGCTATTTCTGACGTGTTACAAACGCGTCAGACCGACGCGTCGTCGTCGTCGGGAGAATTAGGCCACTCCGGCGTCGCGGCGGCGCCGACAATCAAATTGACGACGCCGCACGAAGCGAACACAGATGCGAGCGCTATCGCGGCGAACGTCTTGGCGTTGATTCAACGTCGCATGCAGAGTAACGCCGCGGCGAGCACTGCGAGCATGGGTTCGGACGGCGGTGGCGCGTACGCTGCGCCGCAGCAGCGTCCGAATTTATCCAAGGAGGAAATCGCCGCCGCCATTGCGCGTTCGCTCACGGCGGCGACGACGCCCGCGGTGCAAGCCAACGCCATCGAACAAGCGCAAGCGGCGAATTCTGGCGACGCTAACGTCGACCCGAACACGCAAATCATCGCCAACGCCATGGTTGATCACGACCAGCGCACGGCGCATCGAATCGCTGAGATTTTAATGCAGGATGACGGCGTGCAATTGACGCGGGACAAGTACTCTGAAGCCGCGCGCATGGGCGAGGCGGTGCCCGGAACGTCGTCCTCGTCACCCTCCGCCGAGCAAAACGCTCGCGAAGAAGCGGCGCAGTTAATTTTATACGAGGAACAGCGGCGATCGCGCGAAGAAGTGCAAGCCATGCGTCGGGATTTAGCCGCCCTCATGGCCAACGTGCAGGCGCACTACGCCATGGGCGTGACAGAGAATAGAATTGACAAGACGGCGTCATCGGCGGCGAGTCAAATCGTCGAGACGCTCAAGCCCGTGCTCGGCACGCGCGATGGCTCATCCGGAACGGCGTCATCGTCTTCACGTTCGTCTTCGGCGGTGTTTGATTACCCGATGATTCCGAGCTCGACGCTGTCAAAGACGAATTTGGTGCTCCAGGGCGTCGCCACGCAACGCGCTCGACACGACAAGCAAAAAGCTGCCGAAGCCGCTGATCACGAGGCAGCTGACGCCGAACGGCGAGCCGCCGACGACGCCGACGCGCTCTCGCAAGTAACATCCGTGGATGAATCCATCGCCGCGCCATGGGATTCGTCTAGTAGTCTGGGTTCAGAGCCAAAGTGGTTGAAGGATTCCGTCGAAGGCGGCCGACTCGAAGCAGATTTCATCGACGCCGACGTCACAGACACCGGTCGCGCCATCGCATCCAGAAGCGCTGCGGGTGACTTTGAGTTGCCCGATTTCGACGCACACGACGACGACAACGACGACGCTCCAGCGATGTCCAAGCGATCAAAAAGTGGCGTCAAGGATGAAGTGCGTAAAATCGTCCACGGCGTCCTCGCCGAGAAGAAATCCAAGAGGAGCGACGACGAATACGACGTCGATGCCGATACCGTTCGCGCCGTGCGTGCGAACAAGCACCTCTTGCACCCCTCAAACTCCAAGTATTCATAGACACGAGGCGTCAAGACTGTCATTAAACACGTTGTAACAGTGAAACGCCACGCGAGCACCGCGCCCGCGCGCCCTCAAAGCATGCCCCCGCGCGCGCACCCCGTCCGTCCCGCCGCGGTCATCGCCACCCAAGCGCGCGCATCGCGAACCCGCGCCCGACGCCCGACGCCGTCGTCGTCGTCCGCGCGCGCCATGTCCTCGAGCGCCGACGACGCGGCGCCCGCGCCCTGGACGGTGAAAGATGTCCTCGAACACTTGGGCGCCGCCTCGTCCTCCGCGCGCGTGCGGTCATCGATGCGCGACATAGACGGCGCGCTCGCCGCGTACGCCAAGGGCATCGCGCGCGTGCTCGACGCGAGCACGTCTCGCGTGCCTAAGGAGGCGTTGGAGTTTCTTCGCGAAGGCGTCGAGCGCGCCGACGACGCGCGCGCCGTAGAGGATAAAATACTCGCGCTGCGTCGCGCGATGGATCGCGCGACGGATTGTTTGATGAACCCAAAAGAACCAAAGGATATGTATGAGGCTGAGGTTGGCGCACAGGCGCGAGAGCGAGGGGAGACGGTGCGGTTGATGTCGTTCGCGAGCGCCGCGGGTGGGGACGACGCGAAGCGTTGGCGCGCGTTGAACGACGGCGTCATGGGTGGTATGAGCGACGGGTTCTTCATGAGTGGCGAGAGAGGGGCGAATTTCGTCGGGAATGTGAGTTTGGAGCGAAACGGTGGGTTTGCCAGCGTCCGGGCGGCGGTGGAGGAGGATGGAGAGGCGTACGACGGTATTTACGTCGACGTCGTCGCGGCGGAGGATAACGCGAGCAAAACGTGGCTGTTCATTTTGAAGGATGACTTATGCATGCGCGAGCAAATGAATTTTAAGACGGCGTTTAAAGCCAGGGGTGAGCTTGGACGCGTGAAGCTGCCGTTTGATGCGTTTAACCGCCCCGAGAGAATGGGGCGAGCCATGTATCGAGAGCCGCTTCGCACGCGGATGTTGCGGGAGTTTGGATTTATGATTTTGAAAGGCGACGACGTACAAGTCGGACGGTTTGCGCTTGGCATTGCCGAAATTGGGTTTTATCGCGATTAAGAGAGTCGTACAGTACATGCATTTTATTAATGTTACAGCAGCAGCAGCAGCAGCAGCAGCGTTCTACAATTTGGTCTATCGTCGATGCGTCGACGCGACGTTTGCTTCTCTCGCGCGCATCGAGCTCGAATTCATCGTTTCATCTATGACTATCCCGCTCGAATCTACGTGGTATCTAAATGCCGTCAATGGAGCTAAGGGCGACTTGACAATCTTGATCAAACGCTTGTCGGGCGCGACTTCGAGAACGACGCGCGTGTTTACGCAATGCGCCCACTTCGTGCCGAGCGCCGCGGTAATTCCACTAGACTCTTCTTCCGCGCCCGGCGCCGGGGGCTCACGCAGCGATGCGTCGTGTGCGCCGTGCGTGATTGCCCCACCAATGCGCGTCGTGACTTGATTTACCGCTAAAACCGCCAATCCGTGTTTTTCGGCGTGGCGTTTCAGCGTCGCCGCAATCGCGCCCAAAACGCTCTGTCTTTGCATCACCTTTTCACGCCCGAACTCTCCGCGAGCCAAGTGTGCGACTGAATCGATAATAACCAATCGGACCTTATGATCGATAATCGCTTCTTCGAGCGCTTCCAGACGCTTTGCTAAATCACTTAAACTCGTCGGCGTCGCGACTCGAACGCGGTTCCACGTCGCCTCCGCCTCGGCTTCGCTCGCGAACGCCTCACCAAACTTGGCGCGCGCAATTTCTTCCAAGCGCGCACCGCTAAACTTCCGCTCGGCATCGATGTAAATCACCCCGCCATCGGCACCGCCGACGCGAGTCGGCGCGCACGCGCTCGCGCACGCCGTGAGACACAGTTGCGTTTTCCCAGCGCCCGCGGCTCCGACGACTTCCGTCACCGATCCGATCGCCAAGCCCCCGCCGAGCGCTCGGTCGACGTCCTTGACGAGCGTCGGGATAAATTTCGCCGCACGCAAGGCGTCGAACGCGGTTGTGGGCGCGGGAGCGACCGCGCGCGCGACGCCACGGAGGAGCTCTCGAGCGCGCGCGTGTGAGCAATCGGCGAGCTCGACAACATCGAGGGGCGAGCGGTACAGGGCATCTTCGGCGGTGCGACAGCCGCGGGATTCGAGTTTCGCCACGAGGGTTTGGTCGACGTCGAGCCGGTCGAGGGTTCGACGGGAGGTGCTCATGCCGCGGAGGTGCGTTGTGACGCACATCTGCGTCGCTTTTTGCGTTGATGATGGTGATATTACACAATACATGTGGTGCGTGCGGGTTATGCGGGCGACACGGCGGTGCTTTGTTTTGAGACGAATCGTCTGCGAACGCGCCGACGGAACCGACGAAGGATTTGTCGGGCGACGTCAAAGAATGGTTGAGTCAGACGACCGACGGCGATACTCAACAATACGCAACCGAGAGAAAATGATTCTTTGAAGTGCTCGGCGAGGGTAACCGCGCGAAGACCAGTGTATAGCTCTTTGCGCAGCTCTTTATCAGTGGCGAGCATGTGCGCGGCATCTTTGGCCAACGCGAGAATTGGAACTTTAATGCCACCCTTGACGCCGACGCCGGCGAGCGAAATCAAATTGCGCAATCGCTCCCATTCGAAGCGCTCCTTGACGACGACAACCTTGAGTAGTCGAAGTCGAAGCGCCGGATCTGGATCAGTGAGCAAACGGCGCGCGACGTACGGAAACGCGGCGTCGAGCAAGTTGAAATCTGGGTTGAGCGTCAAGCAAATGCTTTCTTGCGTCAACAACGAACGAATAACCAGTGAGAATCGCTCGGGAACGCGAATGGGGTATTTGAACAACAATTTGTTGAACTCCCGAGTGAGACCACGGAATGAGAACTTTTCCGCGCTTGCTAGCGATTGGAGCGCTTCGTCACCCCAAACCTCTGCCAAGCCTTCGGCGACTGGTCCGACATCCGAACCCGGTTGCAAAAAACCCAAGTCCGAGAGCGTTTCTGCGAGCGCGTCGTAATCGCGATTCATGACGTGCACGACGGCATCAATCAAACTCTCTTGATTCGAACGAGAAATTTCGGCGACGTTACCAAAGTCGACGTATGCGATGTCGCCGTTGCGAATGGCCAAAACGTTTCCTGGATGCGGGTCGCCGTGAAACAATCCGAATTCAAGCAATTGCTTCAATCCCGCCTCGACACCGTTCACCAAAAAACGTGCGCGCGCAGCATCATTTTCAAACGCACCCTGCGCCGTGCACCGCACGCCCGTTTGCCAATGCATCACCAACACGCGCGGACCGCTCAAATCACTCACCACGGCTGGAATCTGCACGTGCGAGTCGTTTCGAAAGTTGAACTTGAAATCGCGCAAGTTTCTTGCCTCTTGTACAAAGTCAAGTTCTTCAAGAAGCTTTTCCGCAAACTCGTCCACTAGCAACGCCGAAGAACAACCAAGGTTTGCAGTGGAATACTCGTCAAAAAACTTGAGCGCCGCCGCTCGAAGCAAAAACAAATCGAGAACGCATTGTGTGCGCGTGTTCGGACGAAGGACCTTGATGGCAACTTCTTGGCCATCGCTCTTGAGTTTGCCTTTGTACACTTGTCCGATCGACGCCGCCGCGATCGGTTCGGGCGAGATTTCGCTAAACGTCTCCTCGATGGTTTTTCCCGTTTGCTCTTCTATAATCTTAAATGCCTCCTTTGAATCAAACGGTGGCACGCGATCCTGCAACTTGGTCAGCTCCTCCATCAACGTTTCATTCACCAAATCTGGTCTGTTGGCCAAATTCTGCCCGAGCTTGACGAACAACGGCCCAAGCTCGCACAAAGTCTCCTTCACGGCGTTGGCCCAACGCGAACCGCCGTCGAGCGCGTCCAACGCCTCCAAGCTCTGTTGTTTATTCTTCAACTTTCCGAGCACGAACGCGAGGTGCGCCGTACGCTTAGCGAGCTCGAACGGTCTCGCCAGCGCTTCGCGTTGGATTTCCTCCGGATCATATCGCGTCACCATGCGACAAAAATCTCTATCCGCCTCGAGCGCGGCTTTATCCTTTTTCTTTGGCGCCGGCTTCGACGCGCGCGGGTTCACCTTTATCTTTTGCGTCGACGACGACGGCGCGTCGTCCACGCCTGCCATGGAAGGATTAGCGACAGCAGACTCGGACGTGCGAACCCGCCGCCGCGCGTCGTCGCCAAGGCGCGTCCCGGAGCCACCGCCAGCGGACGCAACCCTTCGCGCATCCGTAAGCGCCCGCACCCCGAACGACCCCACCGTTGTCATTCGCGTCGCGTATCGCCCCGCAACGCGCGCGTCACACCCCCGCGCGCGCGTCCGCGACCCCGCCCGCGACGGTTCCCCGCGCACGCGCGCGCACGGCGCCGCATGAAGCGCGCGCATGGGTGTCAAGCCACACGAACGACGATGCGCACGATTCACGCGCACACGCACCCCCGCGTGCGCTCGAACGTCCCGCGCGCGCCCTCGATCGATGCCACGACCTCTCCTGCGTGCGTTCACGCGCGCCTCGACGCGATGTGAGCGCGCTCGACGTGCGCGCGCGGCGTAATGACGTGGTGTGCGACCATGTCGCCTCCAGTGGCATCCACTGCATGCCGCGCCCTACCAGTCGTCTCGCGCGCGTCTCGCGCGCGTCTCGCGCGCGACGCGACGCGCAGCGCGGACGCGTCCCGCGCGCCGCATCCACGGCGCGCGTGAGGCGCGTCAGCGCGCGCGTGACGGCGTCACCGTCGCACACACACGTGAGCCGAGTCACGCCCAGGACGCGGACGCTCCATTCACTGACGCACGCGCGCGACGGACGGGATGTCGCACGGGACGATGACGCACGCGCGCGCGTGTCGCGCACCTCACGCGACGGTCGGTGCGCGCATCGCGCGCGCGGCGACGATGCGAGCGACGATGACAGAGGTCCCGATGCGCAGCCGCCGCGCGCAGGTGATGGTGTGCGCCGCCGAACCGCCGCGCGACGGCGCGTACGGACGCGGTCGCGGTCGCGGTCAAGGTACGTGTGCGGTGCGATGCGCGATGGCGGCGTCGCGAGCGATGCGAACGACGTCCGAGGGCGATCGTGCGACGCGAGTGCTCGATGTGTCGCGGCTTTGGAGAGAAAAACAGTTACTCACGGCGCGCGCGCATTCGTAGGAACATCTGGCCGTGGTGCGCGCGGTTCAGGGCGCGGAGGGCGCGGAGGGCGCGGAGGGCGCGGAGGGCGCGGACGCGGACGCGGTGGCGTGCGGAAACAGAGCGATGGGAAGCAGCATCTCGGACAGACGTTGGAATATCAGGCGGACAAGGCGTTTCCGGCGGTGGATGAGCTCGTGGACGACCCGCCGTTGAAAATTCTCCCGCTCGGTGGGTTAGGAGAGATTGGCATGAACTGCATGTTGATTGGGACTGGCGATCGGTATATTTTACTCGATGCGGGGTTGATGTTTCCAGAGTACGTGTTGATGTGATGTTAGTTTTCGTCGCGTTTCGAGCGCTTTTTGACCTAGGGCGTAGTCGTTTTACTCGCGCGCGCCCGTCGATGTAACTCGCGTCGCAAGTATTGACCTGTGTTCGTTATATGTGTCTCGCAGTCATGAAGATTTAGGTATACAAAAAGTGCTCCCTGACGTGTCGTTTTTGGCGCGATGGAAGGACAAAATTGAGGCGGTGCTCATCACGCACGGTCACGAGGACCACATCGGGGCGCTCCCGTGGGTGATCCCCGCCCTCGATCCATCCACGCCCGTCTACGCCGGTCTATTCACCATGCAACTCATCCGACGACGAATGATGGAATTTTCGTTATGGAACGATGAACGTTTCAAGGTGTTCAACATGAACGAGCGCTTCCAAGCCGGACCCTTTGACATGGAGGCGGTGCGCGTCACGCACTCCATTCCCGACTGTTGCGGATTAATTTTCCGCTGCGACGCGGGAACCATCGTGCACACGGGCGATTGGAAGATTGATGAAAATCCCGTCGATGGCCAACTTTTTGATCGCACGTCTTGGGAACGCGTTGGCAACGAAGGCGTGACGCTGATGATGAGCGACAGCACAAACGTCCTGTCGCCCGGGCGAACGATTAGCGAATCCGAAGTCAGCAAGGGCATCATGAAACGCGTCTTGGGCCATCGCGGACGCATCATCACCACGCAATTCGCGTCGAATATTCACCGTCTTTACGGCGTTCGCGACGCCGCAGAAGCTACGGGGCGTTCGATTGCGTTTTTGGGCTTGTCGTTGACCACGTACCTCGAAGCGGCGAAAAAGGCGGGCATCGCGCCCATCGACATCGACAAGCTCGTGCCGGCGGAAGAAATCGACAATTGCGATCCGAGTAAGTTGTTAATCGTCACCACCGGGTCGCAAGGAGAAGACCGCGCGCAACTCGCGCGTGCAGCGTACGGCGCATCGCCCCTGCTCACGCTTCGTCCGGAAGATTTAGTATTATACTCGGCGAAGATGATTCCGGGCAACGAAAAGCGCGTGATGCGCATGATGAATGAAATCGCCAAAAAAGGCCCCGAAATC
>Ga0181562_10002044_pt1 | contig 15720 bp, 11 predicted proteins | sample 011ome_26_FD_139344 | JGI IMG/M metagenome (GOLD analysis project Ga0181562, IMG submission 139344) | Coastal salt marsh microbial communities from the Groves Creek Marsh, Skidaway Island, Georgia - 011511BT metaG (megahit assembly) | ecosystem: Environmental > Aquatic > Marine > Intertidal...
CACCGCGCGAGACAGGTAGAGGCGTTGGCGGGCACGGGTGATTCCGACGTACGCGAGGCGTCGCTCCTCCTCCAGTTCCCGAGGGTCCCCGAGGGAGCGCATGTGCGGGAAGACCCCGTCCTCCATTCCGGTGAGGAACACCACGGGGAATTCCAGACCCTTGGCTGTGTGAAGGGTCATCAGGGTGACCACCCCACCGGTTCCGTCGGCATCCGGGATCTCGTCGGAGTCTGCGACGAGGGAGACCCGTTCCAGGAACTCCGCCAGGGTGCCCTCGGGATTGGCCTGGGTGAACTCCTGCGCGACCGATTCCAACTCGGCGAGATTCTCCACTCGCGTCTCATCCTGGGGGTCAGTGGACTCCTGGAGCTCGATCAGGTAGCCGCTCTGCTCGAGCACGGCCTGAAGGACCGTAGCGGGATCGGCACCCGACTCGACCAGCGTCCGCAGATCCCCCATCAACGTGACGAAGGACTCGATCGCCGTCAGCGAGCGGGCCGCGATTCCCGGCGCCTCAGCGGCTCTGGTGAGCGCCGCGTGGAAGGAGATGCGCTCCCGCTGGGCGAATGCCTCGACCATCGCCTCCGCTCGGTCACCGATACCCCGGCGCGGAGTGTTGAGGATGCGGCGCAGCGACACCTCATCGTCGGGGTTCGCGATGGTGCGCAGATACGCCAGGGCATCGCGCACCTCCTTGCGCTCATAGAACCGGGTGCCTCCGACCACGCGATAGGGCAGCCCCACCCGGATGAAGATCTCCTCCAGCGATCGGGACTGGGCGTTCGTCCGGTAGAACACAGCGACGTCCGAAGGATTCACGCCATCGGCATCGCCGATCCTGTCGATCTCGTTGGCGACGAAGGAGGCCTCGTCGTGCTCGTCGTCGGCGACGTAGACGACGATCGGATGCCCATCGCCCGCATCCGTCCACAGCCGCTTCTCACGACGGCTCTCGTTGCGGGAGATGACCGCGTTGGCAGCGGTCAGGATCGTCTGGGTGGAGCGATAGTTCTGCTCCAGCATCACCGTGGTGGCATTGGGATAGTCGCGCTCGAACTCCTCGATGTTGCGAATCGTCGCGCCACGGAAGGCGTAGATCGACTGGTCCGCATCGCCGACGACGCACAGCTGGCCCGGCGGGAGCTCGGGGGTGCCTGGTCCCACGAGCTCCTTGATCAGGACGTATTGGGCGTGGTTGGTGTCCTGGTACTCGTCGACGAGGACGTGTCGGAAGCGGCGCCGGTAATGCTCAGCCACATCGGGGAAGAGCTGCAGAAGCGCGACCGTGCTCGAGATCAGATCGTCGAAGTCGAAGGCGTTGGCGCGCCTCAGTCGACGCTGGTAGTCGCCGTAGGCCTCTGCCAGCATCTGCTCGGCCGGATTGGCGGCTTGCGACGCGAAGGTCTCGTGGTCGATCAACTCGTTCTTGAGGTTCGACACCTGCGCCAGATAGGAGCGGGGCGGGAACTTGCGCGGATCGATATCGAGGTCGCGCATTACGAGGGTCATGAGCCGGAGCGAATCAGCAGAGTCGTAGATGGTGAAACTGCTGCTCACTCCGAGGCGGCCGGCCTCGCTGCGCAGGATTCGGACGCAGGCGCTGTGGAATGTCGACACCCACATTGCCCGCGATCTCGGACCGACGAGTTCAGCGACGCGCTCCTTCATCTCACCAGCCGCCTTGTTCGTGAACGTGATCGCCAGGATCTCCCCGGGAGTTGCGTCACCGGTGGCCAGCAGGTGGGCGATGCGGCGCGTCAGCACCCGGGTCTTGCCCGACCCGGCCCCGGCGACGATCAGAAGCGGCCCACCCCGGTGCTCGACGGCCGCACGCTGGGAGGGGTTGAGGTCGTCGACCAGCGCCCTGGGATCTCGAGCCCTGGCGCTGCCGGGCACCTTCTCTCCTGCACCTCCGGCGGCGGTACCGGAACCACTCCTGGGAGGGGGAGCCGGGAGCGAGAAGAGGGCGTCCGTCATCCCCGCAGTCTAGGCACGGCGTCAGACACCGGTCAGCGACGAACCCAGCCGACGATCTGGACCCTGACCTTGGACGAGACGGACGGCTGCACGACGATCTTGCCGTCCGTGCCGATCTCAGTGACGACCAGGCTGACCTGCTTGTGGTCGGGCTCCACCGGTGCCGAACGGGTGCCGGGAGAGGACTTGTCGAGGCCGTAGACGGTCACATTGCCGCCGTCGGCACCCTTGGTTCGCGTCGTCACCTTCAGGATCACGCCGGTCACCCGCTTGCCTCGCTTCGGCAGGCCCGCGACTCCGGTGATGGGTCCGACCACCATCGGGGCGTTGGCATCCATCGCCGCCTTGACGATCCGCTTGCGCTGGGCGTTCCGCACCTTTATCGGGGCGATGTTGTCAGAGTACCCGAGTACGTCGACACGCCCCTGGACTGCATCCTTGCTGGAAGTTGCGAAGCTCACCTGGCCGCCCGCAACGGGCACCACCATGACGGCCGAGCGCACCTTGCCCTTGGGGAAGGCCAGGCTCGCCGTGGCTGACTTGTCCGGCATCCCGATGCGCACCTTGCCGCGCTTGGTCGCCTCACGGGTCGTCACCAGGACGAGGGCCGATGTGGCCTCTGCCGGCACCGCGGCGAGTCCGACGACCCGCTCCTCCCCCGGCTGGATCGGCCCCTGCCCGGAGGACTCGTAGCCCGTCTCGGCGCCAACGGCGATGAACTCGTCCGCGAGGTCCGCGGGGGGTGTCGGCGCGGGCGGGGGCTCGGGGGCGAAGGAGGGCGCGGGTGCCGGTGCCGTCTCCTGGCTCATGTCCGCCGACTCCCCCGGCGTTGCGGCGGTCGTGTTCGGGACGTCGCCGGAGAGGTAGTAGCCGACGACATCCATGCTGAGGTCGGTCGCACCGGCCGAGGTGGCGAGAGCGATGGTGCCGTCATTGGCCACCGGGACGATGGCGGTGCCGGAGGCGTCCTTGTTCATCGGGACCTTCACGACGATGTCGCTCTTGCCCTCACCCGGACCCCAGATGCGGATCTTCGCCGGGGCGTTCGAGCCGAGCGCGTTGACGTTGACGGCGACGGCCGCCACTCCCTCTGCCGGGATGGCTCCCACGCCGGCGACCCTCGCGTAGATGCGATGGCTGTCACCCGAGGATGTGTCCTGCTGCAGGCGGCAGCGCTCGGGCACGCCGAGGGCTCGTCGGGTCCCCAGGACCCGCACGGGCTCGATGGGGACGACATCAGCGGCACGACCGGTGCTGACCAGCGACGCCGACGACCGAGCACGAGGGCAGTACGGACCGTCCATCGGCGTGCCGTCCCAGAAGGACGTGCGACCGCTGGCTCCGTCCCAGGTCAGCGAGATGTGGATGTGGTTGCGGTGGCATACGGTGTCGTTGCCTTCACTCGTCTTGGAGAAGCAGCCCTTGAGCTCGGTCCAGCCGCGATCGATGTCGTAGCCACGCCAGATCCGGTCGTTCCAGCCGATGTACATGACGCCCAGGCGCATGGCGTTGCCGTACGGGTTGCCGAACTGGTCGGGTCCGAGCAGCCAGGCGAGGAAGGCCTCCGCATTCGCGCGCTGCTGCGGCTTGCGGGCACTGGTCATCCAGTCCAGGGCCCGGCCCTCCTTGTGCTCGCTCTGGCCGCCGACATCGCATGCCCGCGGTATCCAGACCGTCTGATCCGAACCGTAGGTCGCCTTGATGAGGTCGGCGAGCTTCTGAGTTCCCGGCTTGGCCGCCGGGTCGCACTGGGCCTGACCCTCGTAGGTGGGATCGACGTCGTAGCCCTCCGGCAGGGGCTGGGCTATTCCCGGCGTCGCGGCGGGCGGCAGTCCGACCCCCGGCACCGGGGGCCCGGCCACGGGACCCGTCCAGGTGGAGGGCTGCCAGGCATCGCCATTCGCGCTGGCCGTCGTCAACGGCACCACGAGGGCCACGGCCCCACAGGCGATGAGGGTGGCGGTGGTGCCCAGCACCCGACCCGTCAGGCGTCCATGGACGCGACGAGGTAAGGCACGGTGCCCGTGCCGGCGGGGAAGCACGGCCCTACTGTGACACGAATGGGGCGTGTGTTACTAGTGGGACACCAGAGAAATGGACATTTAGGTCTATAAGCCGCTTTGTGTCGGCAATTCGCTGAACCCCGATTGCGGACGACCGCTACCTGCGGCGCGCCACCCATGCACGCGCCCTGCGGGCCACTCTGCCCGGGTGGGCCGCGCCGCGCTCGGACCCCTTGGCAGCCTCGAGCGCTCCGAGGAGCGTGGTGATGGCTGCATCCACCGGCAAGTCAGCGACGTCGTCCACCGCATCCTCCGGGCCGCTGATGCGGGCACGCAGTACCTCCGGATCGCCGACGATCCGCACGCCCGTCGCCTCGATCCGGTCCACCATCTCGCCTGCAATCTCGCTGGCACGATCGAGCGCCCACTGAGGAGTCGCCAGTCGGGCTTCGTCAGCCTCTGGTGAACGACCCTCGACGAGGCTCTTGACCATGAGCGCCTGGACTCGATTGGGGTAGGCCCGCCACCCGGCAGCGCCACCCACTGCAACGTTGAGCCGCCGCAGGAATGCGGCCTCCGCCAAGGTCATCGAGCGATTGGACACCTGGCCCCGACGGTCGAACAGGGTGTTGCGAGGCAGATCGAGCAGATCCTCGAAGTGATGAAAGATCCCCTCACGCACGGTGTCGTCGACGATGACAACAGTCAGATGATCCGGCCCGACAAGGCCGGCCCAGCGCTCCACGAGCTCGTCATGACGGTGACGACGCCAGAAGATGGTGTTGCGGGTCGCCTCGTCCTCCTGGAAGAGCATTCGCTGGATCCAGGGCAGATAGGGCGTCTCGAACCCCGACTTCAGATTCTGCTGCCACGCAGACGGAAGGATGCGCCCCAGATTGCGCAGGGTCACGACCACATGAAGTCGGTCGACCCCCACGTCACCCACGATGCGCTCCACCACATCGAGTGGGGACTCCGCGAAGAACTCGCTGGAGATGACGGTCGTGCCTCGATAGCCATGGGCATCTGCGACGGTCTGCTCCCACAGCCCCGCCTTCGGCGGCTTGGCGCCGTCCGTGCGCCACCCCAGCGGTCGCCCCATCACCGATGAGGCGATCTCCCGATGGGCCATCGAGCTTCCCGGATACCGCACGTCCTGAGCGTCGAGGATCTCCCGGGAGTTCGCGAGGGAGGTCTGGACCGCGGTCGTTCCGGTCTTGTGGACCCCGATGTGCAGGAGCATGGAGCCTGGCCCCAGACCCTGCGGTCCTCCGTCGGGCATGCCCGGATCGGGCGCGGAACTCATCCCGGCATGCTAACAGCGGAGGTCACTTTTCCACGGGCACGCGCGAGCAGCGAAGGTGCCTGACGTATTCTCGAGTAATCATCCTGGCGCCTCCACCCCTCACAAGGAGATCTCGTTGACGGACCTGCCTGCCCGAAAGCGGCTGTCGGTCGTCACGGCCTCCACCCTGTCCACGATTGCCGTCATCGCCGGCATCGTGGCCGTCGGCGTGGTGGTGCCCGACTCCCCGATGGTGACAGCGACTTCGGCGGCCGAGTCCGTCGGCGCTGGTGACACCTCCGGCGCCGACCCACTCACCGGCGCGTTGACAGACGATACGACTGGCACCGGGACCGAGGCTGCATCCACGGAGAGTGCGCCTGTCGGGGACGTGTCACAGATCAAGAACGTCGTGCTCCTCCTCGCAGATGACCTCGATTGGCCGCTGTTCAACGATGTGCCGCGTCTCAAGGAGTTCATGGACGAGGGCACCACGCTGACGAACTTCGTCGTCACGGAGTCCCTGTGCTGCCCATCGCGCACGTCGATCCTGCGCGGGCAGTACGTGCACAACCACGAGGTCATCTCGAACATTCCGCAGACGGGTGGCGGATGGCAGACCTTCTACGACCTGGGCCATCAGAAGGACTGCCTGCCTGTGTGGCTGAGCCAGGCGGGCATCACGACGTCCTACGTCGGCAAGTACCTGAACGGATTCCCGGGACGCGAGCTCAAGCCCACCTACACGCCGCCGGGCTGGAGCAACTTCGTCTCGACCACGCGAGGCAAGTCCGCCTACACCGGCTACAACTACACGCTCAATGACAACGGCGTGCTGGAGAAGCACTACGAGGGGCCCTACGACTTCCTCGAGGACGTGCTGACGGCCAAGACGAGCGACTGGCTCGCCACCGCGTCCGAGCCCTTCTTCCTTCAGTTCTCGTCCTACCTGCCGCACAGCCCGGCTCCGGCATCGCCCAGCCGTACTGGCACCCGCGTGGGATCCCAGGCCCCACGCCTTCCCAACTTCAACACCTTCGGGACCTTCGAGCCGGCATGGCTCAAGTCCCAGCCCCGCCTCGGCTCGAAGCAGCTGAGCAATATGGACCGCCTGTGGACTCGGCGACTGGAGTCTGCCGAGTCGATGGCCGATTCGTTCCAGGCGATCATCGAGCAGCTACGCACGGCCGGGCACATGGACGACACCCTCGTCATCGTCACATCCGACAACGGCTACCACGTCGGATCGCACCGGCTGCCCTCCGGCAAGCACACGCCCTACCGTGAGGACTCGGTCGTACCGGCAGTCTTCATCGGGCCGGGTATGGCCAAGGGCGTCACTATCGATGCAATGACGTCCACCATTGATCTCGCACCGACCATCGCAGCACTCCAGGGTGCGACGACACCCGCGTGGCTGGACGGCCGCAACATGATGCCCTTGCTCGTGGATCCCACGGGCGCTCCTTGGCGCACCGGGGTCCTGACCGAGAACATGGCCGCCACGACACCCGACGATCCGGACTACTCCGGATTCGAGGCACCCAAGTACGACGCATTGCGAACTGAGGACTACCTATACGTCAACTACGGGCGCAAGAACGGCGAGGCGGTGTACAACCTCGTGACCGACCCCTACGAGATGAACAACGTCATACGGTCGACCGATCCCGTGATCGTGGCTCAACTGGCCGCTCAGGCCAAGGCGCTCGCGAAGTGCAGCGGCGCCAGTTGCCGGGTGGCCGACAGCATGCCGGTTGGAGCACCGGCTTCGCAGTAGTCGTTGATCCCACTCCTGCGCTAGGAGGCCGGGATCCCCTACGGGGCCATGACCCCGCGAATGACCCGCGCGGCGGCCTGGCCATCGTCGTACTGGCAGAACCTCTCCCGGAACGTCGCTCGGACAGTGCGGGCATCGTCACCGTCGTACGCGCCGGAGACGAGCATCTCCTCCAATTGGCGCTGGTTGCGAGCGACCAGGCCTGGTGGCTCAGCAAGCAGGTCGAAGTACGTTCCGCGGGTCTCACGATAGGAGGGCCAGTCATCCGCATACGTGATGATCGGGCGATCAAGGAGCGCGTAGTCGAACATCGTCGACGAGTAGTCCGTGATCAGCACATCAGCGGCTAGGTAGCAGGGCAGGATCCATGGCACCCGTGATCCGTCGATCACCCGACCGGACTCGATGAGTGCCTTCATGGCCGGCCCCGCCGTGGCCGTGTGATGTGCTCGAACGATCAGGACCGCCTCGTCGCCCAGCTTCTCCAGGAGGCTGCCCACATCGATTCGCATCGAGGTGTCACCGACCGTCTCGCGGAACGTCGGTGCATACAGGATCGCGGTCTTGCCTTCAGGGACACCGAGGACCTCGCGTGCCTCGCGAACGTCCTCGTCGGTTGCATTGACCAGCGCGTCGTTGCGGGGGTATCCCGACTCGAGCCACTCATATCGGCACGGGTAGGCGTGCGACCACATCTCCGTTGAATAGGCATTGGAGCTGATGGCGTAGTCCCAGCGATCACTCCGTCGCAGCAGGTTCTCGAACTCACGCGCCGACCGGGCCTCATCGATCGGCACGACCTTGCCGCCGCTGCGGCGAGGCTGCCGGACCGGGTCGACCGCCGTGCTCGCAACGGAACTCGACATGACGTCAAGCCCCACATGCTTGAGAGGCGTGCCGTGCATCGTCTGGATGTGCACCTGACCCGGGCGCTTGACGTAGGAGCCTGCGAAGTTGACGTTGTTCACGAAGTACTTCGCCCGCGCAAAGAGCATGAACCGCTTGAAGCTCCCCGGTGCCACGTGCTCCGTTCCCGGGGGCAGGAGCGCGGCCTTGGCATCGTCGATGAGCCACGCCCCGCGCAGGTGCGGTGCCGTCTCAGGAAGCTGCTCGAAGATGGCGCGAGGGTTGCATCCGTACCCCCCACCCCAGTACTCGGAGAAGAGGACGAGGTTGTCATCGATCGGCAGCAGTCGGAGCACCTTGTAGTAGACGCGTCCCACGGAACGCACTCGCTTCAGGGCACGCCTCGTCGGCCAGTAGACGCGCCCGATTCCGCGACGGACAGGCTTTCGCCAGGAGTCGACCCGGTTGTAGAGCAGGAACCAGCGATACGAGCGCGTGAGGAAGATTCGGGCACGGAGGTTGCTGGCCTTGTTCTGCTTGGCCACCGACGACCAGTCCTGAGCGTGCTTGGCCACCGACTCCCGGGCCTGCAGGTAGAAGTCCGAGCGCATTGCCTTGGGCACGCGATCGTTGTGACTGAGGATCGTCACGTAGTGGTTGACCATCACGTCGTACAGGTGCTTGCGCACCTTGAGGTCGACGTTGTGCCGGTCGAGTTCCTCGAACACCTCGTCGTAGCGGCCGAAGATGTCGAAGTGCCGGGGGCTGCCACTTCCGAGGATGCTGCCCCCGCGTCGCTGGCGGTACAGGAGCACGACTCGGTTCAACGACACGGCCGTCTCGGCCGTCAGCAGCACTGTGTACGTGAAGTGGATGTCCTCGTAGTAGCCCGCGGGGAAGGTGACATGGAGCGACTTGAGGAAATCACGGCGGTAGACCTTGTTGCAGGCGATCGGCAGCAGGTTGAACAGCCTCAGATGATCCCGGGGAACGAACACATTCGGTGATAGCGCCGCGAGGATCTCATCGGCCCAGCTGACCGCAGTGCGGCCGTCCCACCACACGCGGGCGTAGTTGTAGATCAGGAGTTCGGGGTAGTCCCCCGTCTCGAGTCGATCGGCAATCGCCGTCAGCGATCCGGGCGACAGGGTGTCGTCCCCATCGAGGAACAGGATGTACTCGCCCGTGGCTGCCTCCACGCCCGCATTGCGCGCCCCGCCGAGGCCGGCATTCTCAGCGAGGTGGACGACCCGCACCCGGGGGTCCAGGGCCGCCAGCTCGTCGAGGATCGACCCGCTGAGGTCCGGGGAGCAATCGTCGACCGCGACGATCTCCACGTCAGCGAAGTCCTGGTCAAGGACCGACTGGATGGCCGCCCGGATGTAGGCCTGGACCCCGTAGGCCGGCACGATCACAGAGAGCAGGGCCACGGTTTCGGAGCATACACAGCACCCCCTACGGTCCTGCGTTCGTTGAGTGGTGAGTTGTGCAGGCGACACGCGGAGCGTGCGCCTGCACAACTCACCACTCAACGAACGCAGGGTGTGCCCTGTAGGGTCAACGGGTGTCTGCAGTCACCAATCCGGTTCTCATCGGCGGCACCGGCCGCAGCGGTTCCACGATCCTCGGCCGGATCCTCGCGCGCCATCCTGATCTCTACCTGACGGACCCCGAGGAGGTGCGCTTCCTTGCCAACAACCCGGGGATGGCGACCGCCCTCGGGATGAAGAACGCGGGCTTCCCCCGCAACCTGCGAGCAAGGAGCCTGGCGCAGAAGGCCATCAAGCGCTCTCAGGGCGCCTACTTCAAGCGGCCGAACAACAGCGGCCTGCAGAAGTGGCTGACGATGGACGAGATGGTCGCCCTGGGTGACCGCTACCTCGAGCGCTTCGGGAAGGATCCCCTCGCGGCAACCCGGGAGTTCACCTACGCGGTCATGGACAAGGTCGCCGCTCCGGCCGAGGGGCGCCGCTGGGTCGACGGCACGCCGGCCAACGCCCGGGTCACGGACCTCATCGAGCCGATCTACCCCGACGCTCAGGTCGTCGCCATCATTCGAGACGGACGCGACGTCGCAGCATCGTTCGTCGAGCAGACATTCGGGCCCAACGAGATTCTCGAGTCGCTCCGGGAATGGGGGCGACGCAGCCTGCGGATGCACCTGGCCGTGCAACGGTGCCACCCCGGACGCATCCTCACCGTAGACATGCTCGACATGGTTCAGAATGCCCGCGAGGAGTCACTCCAGCAGGTGTGCGAATTCCTGGGCATCCCCCTCGACCCGGGCATGATGCAGTGGTTCGCCGAGAACGTCAGCGTCGAGCGCGCGCACGTGGGCCGCTGGCGCTCGCAGTTCGATGACGAGACCACCGAGAAGATCGAGGCGCTCTACGCGTCCCTCGTGGCCGACCTTCGCAAGCAGGGCGTGCGCATCCCCCTCGAGACCTGATCAGTCCGAACGCCATTCGTCGCGCTCGGCGCGATTGTCGAGCAGATCCAGGTCCTCGACCGGAGGCTCGTCCTCGTCCTCCTTCACTGCGCCACGCCCGACCTTCGTGAGCGCCTCGGCCACAGTGCCGTCGAGGACAACGCGGCCCTCCTCCAGGACGATCGCCCTCGTGCAGAAGCGCTCCATGACAGGGGCGGTCTGGCCAGCCACCATGAATGTGACGCCCTGATCCTTGAGCGTCTCGAGGTGCGACCAGCCCACCTCTCGGTACTGCTCGTCACCCACGATCAGCGACCCCTGCGTAGCGAAGATTCGCGCCTGCGTGGCCATGGACACGGTCCAGACGATGCGGCGACGCAGCTCCGGCGGGCAAGCCCGAGCGTAGACATCAATGACCTTGCCAAGTCCGGCCGTCTCCACGATCCAGTCCATTCGCTCGTTGATCTCGTCGGGAGAGAGCCCGAGCAGGATTCCGATGACGAAGATGTTCTGCCGCACCGTCAGCTTCGCATTGACCAGGCCCGCGCGACGAAGGATCGGGATGACTGCAGATTTCCGGCGCACGTGTCCGTGATCCGGTATCAGCGTTCCAGCAGCCAACCGCAGGAGTTCGGACGTGTGCCCGCGCTTGGCTTGATCGATGACGGCGACGCGGTCGCCCGGCGCGACAGAGAAAGTGACCTCCTCGAGAACCGGCTCACTGACGCGGCTCGTCTCCTGGGCGAAGCGGCGAAGTCGGGCGCTGCGTCCGTCCCCCTTGCGTCGTGTGGTGCGCGGCATGGTCAGGGACACGTCGTCGAACTCGACAGCGGCGGCGAGATCGGGATCAAGGTGGATTCTGGCCATCGCTCACGCCTCCTTCAGGATTCGGTGCTCAAGACGGCGGAAGGTGACGATCCCCGCGACGAGGAAGAAGAGGGCCACGCCGAAGGACAGTGCATAGCCGAACATCGGGACGTGCTCCTCGGGCCACCAGCCCACCCGGTAGAGGGTGAGGATGCCGGCAAGGGGGTTGAGGGCCGCGGCCGTGCGGGCACCCTCGGGCACCAGGGCCAGTGAGTAGAGGACCGGGCTGAGGTAGAAGGCCGCGCGCAGCAGGATCCGCACGATCCGCGCGAAATCCGGAACCAGGACGGAGACGGATGCCACCAGGAGGGACAGGCCGTACATGAGGACCAACTGCACTGCGAAGGCGAGGAAGAAGAACCCGAACTGGATGCCCGGGAAAGTCCAGGTGATCAGCATGGCGAAGACGATCAAGGGCAGGGAGAACAAGAAGTCGAAGGTGCGCGTGATCAGGACTCGGACGACCGAGAATTGCGTTGGCAGGACGCTGACGGGCAGCGTGCGGGAGAAGCCCGCGAACGCCTTGGTCGAAGACGAGATACCGCTGGTGAACCACCACCAGGGCAGGATCGCGACCGTGAGGAACAGGTAGTAGGGCTGCCCGCCCATCTTGCGGCCACCGAGCAGGACCTCAAAGACGAACCACATCGTGACACTCATGCCGAGCGGTTCGAGGATGGCCCAGAGGTAGCCCAGCCTCAGCTTGCGGTACTTCTGAGACAGGTCACGTCGCACAAGCAGGAACAACGCCTGCCGCGACCGCCAGATGCTCACCCCCGCACAATACGGCGAGTGGTGGATCTGCGTGCGAGCGGTGGATCTGTGCGCGAGTGGTGGATCTGCGCGACCACCGTCACTCGCGGTGGAGCAGCATCTCCCACCGGTCGAGGATCGGATCAAGCCGGTACGCCTCGGCGGCCATCCTCGCCGCCCGACCCATCCGGGCACGCATCGTCTCGTCCGACAGGAGGCGATCCAGCTGGTGAGCGAAATCGTCGGCATCGCCTCGGACGGCCAGCAGGCCCGTCACATCGTCATCCACCAGTTCGCGCACTCCGGCCGAGGCATCGGCCACCACCGCGGGCAGACCGCATGCCATCGCCTCCGCGAGGGCGAGGGGGAAGCCCTCCACCAGGGACGGGAGAGCGAGGACGGAACTGCCCAGCAGGTAGCTCTGCGGGTTCTGGGTCGGTTCCACGAACTGCACCCGCGGCAGGTTCATGGACCGGATCTCCTCCGTCAACGGCCCCGATCCGATGAACCGCAGACGCCATTGAGGATGCAGCGGCGCCACCTTCTCCCAGGCAGCCGCGAGAATCCCGGGAGCCTTCTCGACCGACATGCGTCCCAGATAGGTGACGACGAGATCGGTGAGGCCCGATGGGCTGTCAGGCCAGAATGCGACTGGGTTGGGCATAGCTTGAACCGACTCAAGGCCCCAGGAAGCGAACGCCTTGGCGTCAGTTTCCGTCAGGAGAGTCACCACAGTCGCATCCCCGTAGGCCGCCAGCAGCCGCTCACGGTCGCCGCTCCGCTCCGCTGCCTCGGCGGACGAGTGGTACTGCCCGACTACCCGCCATGAATCATGGGGCACTCGGTCGAGCATCTCCTTGCACCAGACCTGAGTGGTGATCACGGTGCCGCCACCGAGGTGCTCGAGAATGCTGGCCAGCCCGTCCGTGATCTGCGCGTCAGCACGTGCCCGACCGTCCTCGTCCGATGCCGACGGCACCGGCGTGGGCAGCAGCGTCGTCTGACCGAAGTCAGCAGTGGAAGCGAAAGTGTGCGGCTCGGCGGACATCTCGAGCCCCACTAGTTCGACCCTGTGCCCGCGCGAGGCCAGTCCTGACGCCAGCACATGCGCGACCCGAGTGGCACCACCCAGTTCGGTGATCGAATTGGCCATGATCACGACGGTGCTCATCCCTGGTCCTCCAACACGGCCAGCAGCGCCGCGCAGGACCCTTCGCGCCGGTCGCTGACAAGCGACGCGAGTGCAGCGTGTCCCCGCTCGAATTCGGCCGGCACCCTCCCGCCTGACTGCAGAATCGCCTGTACGGCCGATTCGAGGCCTTCTGGCGTCGAAACGTGTGGCCCCGGAAGTTCACGTTGCCACGGCAGGTACAGGCCCGGACCACGTGAGAGCAGGTCGCGCAGATCGAGCGCGTAGACGATCACGGGGCGATCCAGTCGCGCAGCGACGACGGCCCAGGAGGAGACGTCCGTGACGAGAACATCGCAGGCACCCACGATGTCCGCTGGACTCGCCTGATCATTCGGCGAAACGATGATCAGGCCGCCCTGCTCCCCGGCAGGGAAGGACGCATCTGGGCGTTCAAGGACGACGCCGACGACGAACGCCGAGTCAGCCAGTCCCAAGCGCGCTCGGGCCTCCTGTGTCGCGGGAACGCGCTCCACAAGCGGAGAGCCGACAGTCGACGGAGCTGTGAATCCCCAGGCGCGAGCCAGACTCTCCCCCGACGCCTCCGATGGCACCGCCACGAGATCGACATCCGTCTGGGCGCGCATCTGCAGGAGACGCTGCTGCCTTGGCGTGAGCAAGGGCCAGTCGACGACGTCGGACCCCACCTTCTGAATGGTCGGCTCGACGAAGGCGAGAACACGGGTCTGCGGCCCACGCTCCACAGGACGCCCGACAGTGTCCGGACCCGACACCCGCATGGGCAGCCCATCCGTGATCCACCATCGACTGCGCGCGGCGAGCCATCTGTGTCGGGCTGTTCCGGCTCTGACGCCGGCGAACCCGGACGGGACGATGGAGGGGTCGTCCCGGTAGACCCACACCACTGGCACACGCTGCTCGCGCAGGTACTCGGAGAAGGCGAGGGTGCTTCCCGAGCACGCTCCGGCGCCCTCAGTGATCGCCACGGCGCGGCGCCTGGGGCGACCGAGCAGGCGCGCCCAGCGGGGCACTCGGCGGGCCAGGCGGCAGTCCCAGCGTCGCCACCACGCCTGCCATGCTCCCGTCGCCACGTCCTGAACTCTAGGGGCTCACGACCTGCCCACCCTGCAGATCAGCACCCCTCAGTAACCTGCCCGGGTGACCTCACATCTTCTCGAGAATCAGGACGGACACCCCGTCGCCCGCGTGCTGGCCGTCATGGCACATCCCGACGACGTCGACTTCGGTGCAGGCGGGACGATCAGGTCGCTCACCGACGCCGGAGTTCAGGTCTCGTACGCCATCGTCACGAACGGCGACGCCGGAGGATTCGACCCCAACGTTCCCCGCGCGGAGATCCCCGGCATTCGGCAGGCCGAGCAGCGAGCCGCAGGCCGGGAACTCGGCGTCGACGACATCAGCTTCCTGGGCTACCGAGATGGGGAGCTGACCGTCAGCCATGAGCTGCGCCGCGACATCAGCCGGGTCATCCGACAGGTGCGCCCCGACCGAATGATCATCCAGTCACCTGAGCGGAACTGGGAGCGCATCTACGCCTCTCACCCAGATCACCTCGCGGCCGGCGACGCAGCCATCCAGTCCGTCTATCCGGACGCGCGCAATCCCTTCGCCCACACGAGCCTGCTGCAGGACGAGGGCCTGGATGCGTGGACCGTTCCCGAGGTCTGGGTCATGGGTGGCCCCAACCCGAACCTGTGGATCGACGTCACCGAGCAGATGCCGGCGAAACTGCGCGCACTCCGGGCCCACGACAGTCAGACCGCGCACATGGACGATCTCGAGGATCGCGTGTCAGGTTGGCTGCGGGCTCAGGCCGCTCAGGCAGGACTGCCCGAAGGCCGGCTCGCTGAGGCGTTCATGCGGGTCAGCACCCCCTGACGCCAGAGCCGGAGAGATGCGTTCGTTCGCGAACGGGCCGCGAAGTCAGTGAACGAAGACGGCTATCACGACGTTGGCGAGGGTCAGCAGACCGATGGCCAGCCACATGCCCACCTGAGGTGCGGGCTTGCGGCGCCCGATCGCAGCCAGGACCGCGATGATGATCACGATCACGAGCTTGATGCCGATCTTCACGTGGTCGAGATCAGCCTTTTCCTCGTCACCCATGGCGCCTGACGAGATCATTCCCACCATGATGAGACCGGTCAGCAGCTGGGTCATCGCGCCATCGAACATCCAGCGCGTGACCGTCTTCTCCTTGGAGTTCAACTGCACCAGGAAGGCTCCGAGCAGCATCGCCAGGCCGACAAAGTGCAGAACGACGATCAGGTTGTAGACAGCGTCCATGCTCGAATCACTCCCAATTTCCCGAGCAGTTCCTGACGGAACTACTCCCATGCTCCCAAGCAGTTCCTGACGGAACTACTCCCGATTTCCCGAGCAGTTCCTGACGGAACTACTCCCATTCGATAGTCCCCGGAGGCTTGCTCGTCACGTCCAACGTAACGCGATTGACCTCGTTCACCTCGTTGGTGATGCGTGTCGAGATGCGCGCGATCAGGTCATAGGGCAATCGTGACCAGTCCGCCGTCATCGCATCCTCACTCGACACCGGGCGCAGCACGACCGGATGTCCGTAGGTGCGACCGTCTCCCTGCACACCGACGGAGC
>Ga0181562_10002058_pt1 | contig 15656 bp, 7 predicted proteins | sample 011ome_26_FD_139344 | JGI IMG/M metagenome (GOLD analysis project Ga0181562, IMG submission 139344) | Coastal salt marsh microbial communities from the Groves Creek Marsh, Skidaway Island, Georgia - 011511BT metaG (megahit assembly) | ecosystem: Environmental > Aquatic > Marine > Intertidal zone...
CAGGAAACCCGGGTCGGCGTCCGGCAGGGTCGTCTCCAGCGCGCGAATCGCGCGAATCGCGCTCTCGTCGAGCCCTTCGCGATCGGGCGGCGATCGACCGTCGAAGCGGTCGGCGACGGCGATTCTCGGCGCTTTCGGTTTTCGGCGCGCGGGCGCGGCGCCGGTTTCGCGCGTAATCGCGCGCGCCTTCTCCGGGTCATCCAGAGTCAAGTCCAGGATGCTCCGCTTCGTGGCGCGCCTGAAATCATCCTTCGCGTCCTCCAGGAACGACGCTGTGCACTCGGGCATGCGCTCCGGGTTTGGTCGGCTCCCCACCTTGCGGAACACGCGCGCCAGTCGGTCCTCGGTCAACACGCCGTCCACGTCGTTTTCGAAAACCATGCGTTCCACCAGCGCGCGGTAGTGCTTGATCTGCTCGTGGTACTCGCGCAGCGTCGTGGCCGCCGCGAGGCGCGTGCGGAACGCGTCCGAGTCCTCGGCGTCGAACACCAGATTCAGGCGCCGGACGCGTTTCTTGATTCCCGGCGTCTCGCGCCACTCGATCTCGTACGTCCGCGACGTCTCGTCGTAAGACGTCACCAGGCACGGCTTCCAAGCAAACTGTCCGTGTTTCGTGAAGTACCGCGAACGCGCGCCGACGCCGCCGCCGCCCCCGAGCGCGAGCCACTCCGCGGGCGCGCGCCTCTCCAGCTCCGGGTCGTCGAAGAGCTCGAGCGGCGGCGCGCTGGACGACGCGGCGCCGTCCGCGCCGCTCGGCTGCGAAGGCAGCTCGGCTGCGGCCGGCCGGACGTAGTGGAACGCCTCCGCGGAGCCCGCGGCGGGCACCCACCCGAACGCCGAGCCGGGCGGGGGCGGCTCGCCCTCGGCTCTCAGGCCGAGGCCCGAGCCCCACTCGGGCATGGCGGACATCGTCGCCGACTCCGTCCAGTCGCGCTTCGCGCGAGGCGGGAACACGCCGGCGTCGGGGTCGTACCGCTCGCGAACCGGCGTCGCGTCGTCGTCGTCGTCGTCGTCGTTCGGTTCCTTCCGCCGACCATCTGTCCGACCGACCGTCGTGCTGGCGCGCCTCCTCCCCGCGCTCGCGTCGCGCGTTCGCGTGTTGTTCGCCACCCCGGGGTCGTTCTCCTCCGGCGAGCTCTCGGGCGAGCCGGGCGGGGAGAGCGCGCCCGAAAACGCCATTGTCGCCATCACGTCGACGTGTTCGCTCCCCGTGCGTTTCTGCCGGAGCGTCGGCACCACCGGCGGGGGAGGGGGAGGCGCCACCTTCTTCTCGAACACGGAAGGCGTCTTCACCTTGTACGCGGGGCCGGGAACGTGCGCGCCGGTGCTGTGGGTTCGGGACGGGATCGGGGAATGGCGCGCGGAGGTTGGGAGGTGAGAAAAGGCTGAGCACGGGAGATGTGGTTCGCGTCCGGGGATCGATCGCGTTCGCGCGCCGGTCGAGGCCGGGTCGCGGTCGCCGGACGCGGACGGAGCCGCGCCGCCGAGACCTGGCCGTGGTACCGCCGCGGTTCGCGGCGACGCGGGGGTCGATCCGCCCCCGTGCGTCGCTGGTAGCGCAGGCCGTCCGACCCTAAATTGGCATCACGCCCGCGGATCGCGTCACCTCCGCGGAAAAGCGATGTGATGTCGTCGAACGAGGCGCATCGCGCGAGCGGGCGAGGCGTCGGGGGACACGCACCGAGCCTCGAGCTCGCGCCGGCGCTTCTGCGCGAGGGACTCGAACGCCGGCATCGCGCCCGATGTCCGGTGTGTCGCCTCCTCGGTAGCGCCCTTCTGGCGCGCCACCGTATGCCCCTCGGACCGTCCGCATCTCCGGTAGCCTAATCGGGACGAGACTCATGAACGGTCAGCGAGATGTGAGAGACTCCGTTCAGACTGGGGTGGGAGAAAATTGGACGCGCCGGTGCATGATAAAAAAAGCATCTCGTGTGACAAAGTAGCTACGGTAGGTAGCTATGCATAGCTCGCTCGTGTATTTCAGCTCTTCCGGACGCGGTCCGGAGGCGTCGATCAGCACTGCTTGAGGTTTTGGTTCAGCTGGGTCATGAGCTGGCTGAACCCTCGGCCGTCGGGCGATAAGAAGTGACACGCCTTTCCGTATTCGCACGCATCCTGGTCGGCGCTGCTGTGCGACGTCACCCACGTCTCGTATCCCGCGCCGGTCAACGCGTTGTACACGTTGTGCAGCATGATGTTCGACCCCCACAACGAGGCATCGTTCAGGCCGTAGTTCTCGTACAGATACTGTAACTCAGTCGGGTCGATCTGGCCTTCGTCTCCCTTCTCGGGCACGCCGAAGTGAAGCGTCGTGCGCATGATCACCTTTTTAACGGACGGCGTCTGTTGAAGGTAAGAGAGGATGCCCTGCACGGCGGCGTCGTCGATGATGCCCAGCCCCGGCGCTTCGCGGTCGCCGGTCTCGACAGTTTTTTCTTCTTCCTCGCCGAGTGCCGTTTTCGCGATCCACCCCGAGTCCCCGCTTCTGATGTGCAGCAGCAACGTGTCGTCGCCGTACACGTCGCACTGGCGGCGGCGGACTTCGTTCGCGAACTTGTCGAAGCGCCCAGCCGGGTCCAGTTGGGCAAACGCCGGGTCGGAGTTGAGCGTTCGCAAGATGGATCCCTCGTACAACGGGTCGGACATGATCTTGGACATCACGAACCCGGTGACTTGACTACCCATGATGTCGCTCAGCCTGTAATAGTAGTCCGCCGTGTTGACGTAGACGCAAAACTCGTTCGCGCGGGGTCTGACTGCGCACGTATCCAGGAACGCGCCCGTGTTGAACCTCTGCTGATTTTCCTCGTTGGTGTCTCCTTTCATGAACAGACTCAACAGCGGCTGGCTACGAGGACCGGCCGACAGGTTCTCATCCGGTTGAGTCGTGGGGGCGACGCCGAGTGCGAAGTCGGTGGATGACGGCGCGACTTCCGCGTGGTCGAGAACGCCGAGATTGCCACGGTCACCCTGTTCGACGCCGAGGGCGATCCCTTCGCGTCCCGCGAAAACAATCAAGCCGACGCATCCGAGCAGAAGAACAGAGATCGTCGCGACCGCTGTGAACACACGGGGTGACCGCGCCGGGCTCGCGACAGCACGGTCGAGTAAACGTGTCTCTTCTCCGATCGACATCTCACACGAGGCGTGGCGGATCGCCACGCGCGGCGTGGCGCACAGCCAAGTGAGGTCGCGCGCCGTAGCAGATGTTACGTGTACAGACAGGATAGTATTACTTCGAAGTAGTTCGGAGAATCTGCCGCGGCCTTCGGCCGAAAGGCGGCTGGCTGGCATCCTGAGAGGAGCAGCCTGAAATAAAGTTGAGCTGCTAGCTCGCTCGCTCCTATCCCCCCTCACGCGTCCACGAGCACAACCCCCCCGCTCGCGCTCGGATCCAAACCCTCCGCCGCGTCCAGGTACAGCTCAAACACCGACGCGGCGTCGTCCAGCGCGGCGAGACGACCCGGAAGACGGTCCCCGAACGCAAACGCCGTCGTCTCGTCGTCTCGCGCTTCGCTCTCGGCGTTTTTTTCCGCCAGCCACCGTCTCAGCGGCGCGATCGCCTCGCGGAGCGCCCCTCTTTTCGCGCCCGAGGGATCAGTCGAGACTGATTCGCGCAGGGACGCGATCTCGGACGCGAAGGCGTCCGCGGAGAGCACCTCGCCCCGCGTCTCGAACACGTGCGACGCGACGCGCGCGCACGACCGCTGCATGAGCGGTGCGCGAACCTGTCGGCGCGACGCGAAGCGTCGGGAAAAGAAAAGGCACGTGGAGGTGAGATGCGTTTCGAACGTAGACTATGATAGCTACTGTAGCTACGGTGAAAAAAAACCGCGCCGCGCGTGTGCGTGTGGGTCGCGAAAAAGTAGAACGCGCGAGGGTAGAGCCTCGCGAGTTCGTCGCAGCGTACCCCTGGTGATTCTCGGCGGAGCTATGAAGGAGGCGCTCACCGAGGAGGATCCCGAGGGACCCTCGACTAGCGCCCCCCAGATACGTCCGCCGGTTCGGCGCGCGCGGGAAAAAAACAAAGACGTACGGTAAAAACCACGCGCGTACGCCGCGTCTTTCGGCCACTCGGGCGGAGCTTCTCAAACGAGCTCTCAAACGAGCTCTCAATCACCGCACGCACCTTCGTGTCGAGGCCACACATCGTTCTCGGCCTGGTCACCAGGCACAGGCGCGGGAAATAGAACCCGGCGCCGCCGTTCGCGAAACCGTTCGCGAACCGGCGGAAACTCGCCTTGGTCACCACCAAGAAGCGGCTTTCCGACGGTTCCGACAGGTTCCGACAGGAACCGTCCTTCGCCGTCTCTTCCGTCTCTTCCGTCTCGTCACCGTCGTCACCGTCGGTGACGTCGGATCCGGCGAAAATGTCCGATCCGGCGACAGGAGTCACGCGCTCCATGCGCCGCACGGGGTGGTACCCGCGGACGAAGTGGCCCGTGGGGTGATTCCTGTTGACGTACCGCTTCGGGTCGTACGCGGGGCGCGCGGAGGTTTCATCTGACGCGTCGCGCGGAGACTCGCCGGCGAGCCAGCCGAGGTCGGCGCGCCGCCGGAGGAACCCGCGGCGCGCGTCGTCGGGGTTGCGCTTGCACTCGAAGACCGCGAGGACCTCCACGTTTGGAGGTTTAGGGTTACAATCCGGAGGCGCATCATCCGTCTCCGCCGGCGGAGACGTTCGGCGGCGACGGCTGTCGCGGCCGTAACGCGACGGCGAAAACGCCGTCGCGCCCCCGTTTTTTTTTTCGTCGTCGCGCACGCGGACCAGCGCGCCGTCGATTTCGCCGAGGCCCATGCCCAGGGACATGTTGCGCAGCATGAACAGAGCGTCCTCGCCGGAACCGCGGGGCTCGTCCCGCATGCCCGGCACCTCGAACCTGCCCTCGCGGATCAGCCGCGCGACCGCGCGCAGGCCCGCCTCCTCGAACGCCGCGCCGAGCGCGCCCGACTCGGCGCCCGCGCCGCGCTCGGCGGACCCGGCTTCGGATTCGGCGGCGTCCAGGCCCGTCCGCGCGCGGCCGTCCCGCAACGCGGCTCGCGCGGCTTCCCTCTCTCGGTACAGGCGTGATGCGCTTAAGCACGCCTCGAGCGCCGAGCGTAAGCCGGGAAGAGACGCGCGCGCCGCGTCGAGTCGCGCGACGGTCGCCGCGCGCTTCTCGGCTTCTCGGGCTTTCGTTTCGTCCGTCTCGTATTTTCTCTCCGTCGCGTCGCCGGCGCCGCCGCGCTCGGTCATGAAGAAACCCGTTCCCGGTTCGGAGACGGCGTCTTCCCTCGCGAGGTGCGCGGTGATGCCCTCGATAGCGGCGCGCGCCTGCGCCACCGCCTTCTCGGCCGCGGCGATGCGCGCGCGGTCGTCGCTGGCGTCGAACGCCGCGTCCGCGGCGGCGACGGCGGCCTCGAGCGGGAAGATGGTGCGGCGGTGGAATCGCCGCGTCGCGTCGGCGCGCGCGCGGAGCGCCGCCGGGCGGTCGCGATGAAGGCGCTCCAGGGTCTCGCGCTCGAGCCACGAAGCGAAATCATCCGCGGAGAGACGCGAGACCCGCGCGTGCGTGTCCTTGGCGAGGTACGCGCGGAGGGAAGCCGCGTCCGCGGAAGCCTCCGGGCGGGGGAGGGACGCACCGCCGCTCCGCGTCGGCGGTGCGGCCATCGCGAACGCCCCTGCGCCGAAGCCGCCCCGCGGACGCGCGCGACGAGCCCGAGGCGAGACGCGCGGGGTTACGCGCGGAACGCGGCGAGCGGCGCGCATGGCGCTTCACGCGCGTGCGTCGGAGACATCGTGCCTCCCGATATGAGGGAACGACGCGCGACGTGTCGGCAATCCCTAGAGGCGCGCGGTAGCCCTCGCGTCTGGTTCGTCACGCGCCCATAAAAAGCGAAAAGCGCCCTGCGGATAAAAGTGACTCCACAATCGTGAGCATGGCGACCATGGCGACGAACATGACGTCCATGGCGGCGCGTTTTTCGCGCTCCGCCGCGTCCTCCTCGCATGCGCCCCGCATCTCACGCTCCGTCCCGTTCGCGCACGTCGCGCGCCGCTCGCGCGGGGGCGTGGCCCGCGCGGTGATGGATAGCGCCGGTCTCGGCACCGCCGGCGGCGGCGGGGACGAGCTCCTGAGCGAGGACGAGGTGACTCTGCGCGACGTGACGCGCAAGCTGGTGGATTGCCGCCGGCGCAAGGCTGCCGCGAACGCCGTGGACCTGCTCGTCAGCCTCGGTCGCGCCGGCGTCGAGCCCGACCTGTTCGCCGCGACGACGTGCCTGGGCGCGTGCGTGGCGAGCGGCAAGCAGGATCTCGCGCTCAAGGTTTTCGAGGAGGTGTTCCAGAAGGGCGTCGTGCGGCCCGACGAGGTTGTGTTCGCGGAGCTCATCCGGGGGCACCTCATGGCTGACCCGCCCGCGTGGCCCCGCGCGACCGCGCTGCTCTCGCGCATGCGCGAGCAGCACGACGTCACGCCGACGGCTCTGTCGTACAACATCCTGCTCGCCAAGTGCGCGGATGAAAACGAGCTCGAGCGCGCCGAGGAGCTCGTGGACCGCATGGCGGATGACGACGTCGCGCCCGACTCGTTCACGCTCGATGCCGTCAAGAAGAGACGCTCCATCCGCTCGTACGCCAAGAAAATGCTCATGCTCTAGTAGATACGCGATGATAGCTACACGAAGAATAGGCCACTCCGGCGTGGTGGGGGCGTCGTTCGATTCGCGAGTCGAAGCCGCGTACTTTTAACGCGCGCGCGTTGTAACTTATGATATCCAGGCGAACTAAGGCGACGTGTCGTGCGTGACCCTCTCGAGCCGCGCGTGGACGAAGAGGCGGCGGTTTTCCCCCCTGCCGCAGAGTGACGCGCACCGCACACGACTCGACGCTACGCGAGCATGTTCGGACGCTTCGGCGGCGGCGGCAACTTCGTCGCGCAGTACCGCTGCTACCCCGTCAGCTTCATCGACAGAGTGCGTGCCCCCCCGTGACCGTCCGCGCGCGACGCTTTGAAAACGCCACCTCCCGATGCCTCCTCGGGCGCTGACCCTCGCGCCCACCGCCGATCACGCACCCCGCCTCTCCCGCAGCCGCAACTCGAGAATGGCGATAAAGGTGCGCCTCGACCCCGGCGAACCCGACCCCGCGTGTTCGTCGACGCGAAGACACGCCGCGCCCGGGCGCGGCCACCGCGCCGAGCCGAGATCTTGGCCTTCGAACTTTCGTGCGCGTTTTCGCCAGACTGACCTCTCCTCTTTCGCCCTTCGCGCGCGCTCGCTCGCCCGTTGAAACGCTCGTCAAACTCCGCGAACAGTGATCCTCCCCCCCAGCGCGCTGGACCGGCTGACGAACATGATGATCGACGATTACCCGATGCTCTTCGAGGTGTCCAACGCGAAGCACAAGAAGAAGACGCATTGCGGCGTGCTTGAGTTTGTCGCCGAGGAGGGCGTGGTGTACCTGCCGTACTGGATGATGCAGAACCTTTTGCTGACGGAGGGTGACATCGTGCGCGTGCAGTACACCAAGCTGTCGAAGGGCAACTACGTGAAGCTGCGCCCGCAGACGAAGGACTTCCTGGACATCTCCAACCCCAAGGCGGTGCTGGAGACGACGCTCCGCTCGTACACCTGCCTCACCGTCGGCGACTCGATCCTCATCAACTACAACAACAAGAGGTACTTCATCGACATCGTGGAGGCGAGGCCGAACGACGCCGTCTCCATCGTGGACACGGACTGCGAGGTGGACTTCGCGCCGCCCCTGGACTACGTCGAGCCGAGCAACGCCGCGGGAAAAAAACCCATGGACCCCATCGACCCCATGGACCTCGGCGCCGAGCGAAGCGAGAACGAAACGGAGAAGCGGCGGCGGGAGGAAAAAAAAAAGGGCGCCGAGGAAAACGTCGAGAACGGCGCGACCGAAGCCGAGCGCGACGACGCGAAGACGTTCTTGGCGTTTGCGGGCGGGGGTAACAGGCTGGACGGCAAGTCCGCGCGCGCGGACCTGGCGCCCAAGCCGGTGGAGCTGCCCACCACCTCACTGAAGCTCAGCAAGGAGTTCGAGCGGTTCATCCGCGGCCCCAAAGACGCGGATGAACCGAAGGGGGCGAAGAAGGAGGGCGCGGCGAGCGCTTCGGGTTTGCCGCGGCGGAAAGCCGGGAAGCTGGTGTTCGGCGGCGCCGCCGGCGGGGTGGGCCGCGAGAGCCGCGCGGCGGAGAAGGCCAAGGCGCCGGAGAAGAAGGAGGAGAAGAAGGAGGAGAAGGACAAGTTCACCGCGTTCCAGGGATCGGGGAACAAGCTCAAGTAGGCGCGCGCGACTCTCGCGATTTAGACGTTCAACTCAAAATCACGACATCCACCGCCCAGAGATTGTCACTCTCCAATAAACACGGCCTCGCGCCGCTCGTCCCCGGCGCCGATCGTGTTTCGTGAAACGATGCGTCTCGAGCTCAGGTACCAGTCTAGGTTTGGCCGGGTCGTCCCTCCGTCAGTCCTGGGGGACGCGCCGATGTCTTCGGCGTAGGTTTGGAGCTTCCGGACGCGCAGCCTTCCCGGGTTCGTTCCCGCCAGCCGCCGGTCGTTTCCGCTTCGCGCCAACCGCGCCACACGGACTCCCTCGCGCCGATTTTCGAGTGCCCTGCAAATTCGCATCTCCCGCCCGAGCGCGCGGTAGATAGATCTCGACCCCCAGGCGCCCTCGACTCACGTCACACCCCGTGCCCCCGTCACCAGCCGGAGCGCGCGCCCGGGACGCCATGCCGCCGAAGCCTGGGGCGAGCCCCGTGGGCGAGCCGGGCAAGGCGGATCCGGAGGCCCCCGGGGACGAGGACAAGGATGCGAAAGCGGCCAAGTTGCGCGAGCGCGTGCGCGAGCGTCTGAAGGCACGCCAGGCCGCCGCCGCGGCGGTTCCCGACGCGGCGGGCGCGCCCTCGAGCAAACGCGATCGCGAGGTTTCCCCGACCGGCGCGGAGGAGGCGGACGCGAAGCGTCGCAAGACCGCCGGCGACGCGGGTCCCTCCGGCCCCGGTCCCGCCGCGCTGGACGGGGCCGACTTCGTGGACCCGGAGACTGAAAGCAGGCGGAGACGCGTCGAGGCGTGGCGCGCCGGGAGAAAGGCTCTCGGCACGAAAAAGAACGTTCCGGCGTTCGGGGACGACGAGAGCGACGAGAGTGAAGGGACGCGAAGGGCGGGCCTCGGCGGGTCCGGTCGCCCGCCCTGGTCCCGACTCGAGGACGAGTCCGACGAAGACGGGCCCCCCGGCGTCGCGGCGGAGTCCGTCGCCGGGAACGGCGGCGGGGACGAAAACGAAAACGAAAACGAATCCGCCGACGAGGACGATCCGCTCGAGGCGTTCATGTCTTTGAACGACTCCGTGATGGACGCCGAGCGCGACGCGGCGCGGCGGCGGCGGGAGGAGAAGGAAGCCTCGCTCGAGCAGAAAAAAGCGGAGAAGCAGGCGCGCGCCGTCGCGGCGGAAACCGAGGCGCAGTTCGCCGCCGCCGCCGCGCGCGCCGCGCGCGCCGCCGCGGGGGAGGCGGCGGAGGTGGCGGACGACGCGCCGGCAGTCGAATCGCCGGCGGATGGGGACGCGGATGCGCCAGTCTCAAAGTCTGGCGAGGCGCCGGACCCCCTGGATGCGTTCATGGCGGAGAACGACGCGAAGGCGAACGCGATGGTGGCGGCGTCGCGCGCGGCGGAGGCGAAACTGGCGAGCCAGGCGAACCGGCGACCGAGCGCTCCGGCGGTGGCGGGGGGCTTGCTTCTGAAACCAAACCGTGTGAACGCCTCGTTGGCGTCCGCGGGGACGAGAACGAAGCCAGCGCCCGCCAGTCACAAAGCGCGAAGACGCGGCGCCGTCGCGGTGACGCGCCGGTTCTTCGACGCGGACTCGGACGCGGACTCGGAGTCCTCGGACGGCTCGGCGTCCTCTCGTTCCGGTGACAGCTCGGGATCGGACGCAGAATCGGACGACGACGACGCGTGGGCGCGGAAGCAGACCGCGAAGGCTGCCTCGAAAGCCGAGAAGCTCGGCGTGACCGACCACGCCTCGGTGGCGTACGCGCCTTTCCGCAAGAACTTCTACATCGAGTCCTTCGAGGTGCGGCGCATGACGGAGGACGAGGTGGCCGAGCTCCGTTCGGAGCTGGAGGGCATTCGGTGCCGCGGCCGCCGCGTCCCGCGCCCCATCAAAACCTGGGCGCAGGCGGGCGTCTCCAACCGGGTCATGGAGCTGATCCGCCGCAGCGGGTTCGAGAAGCCGACGCCCATCCAGTGTCAGGCGCTGCCGGCGATCATGTCCGGCCGCGACTGCGTGGGGGTGGCCAAGACGGGCTCCGGGAAGACGCTCGCGTACATCTTGCCGATGCTGCGCCACGCCAAGGACCAGCCCGCGATCAGGCAGGGGGACGGCCCGATCGCGATGATCGTCGGCCCGACGCGCGAGCTGGTGACGCAGATCGGCAAGGACTGCCGGAAGTTCGGGCGCGCCGCGGGTTTGGTCGCCGTGAGCGTGTACGGCGGAAGCGGCGTCGCCGCGCAAATCGGCGCGTTGAAGCGCGGGTGCGAGATCGTCGCGTGCACGCCTGGGAGGATGATCGACGTGCTCACCACCGGCGGCGGGCGGATCACCAACTTGAGACGTGTGACGTACGTCGTGCTGGACGAAGCCGATCGCATGTTCGACATGGGGTTCGAGCCGCAGATCACGCGCATCGCCAACAACTTACGGCCGGACCGGCAAACCGTGATGTTCTCGGCGACGTTTCCGCGGGCGATGGAGGCGTTGGCGCGCGCGGCGCTGACGGACCCGGTGGAGATCCAGGTGGGCGGGCGCTCGGTGGTGAACGCGGACATCGATCAGATCGTGGAGATGCGCGACGAGAACGACCGCTTCCTGCGCGCGCTGGAGCTGCTGGGCGAGTGGTACGAGCGAGGCAAGATCATCCTGTTCGTCTCGTCGCAGGAGAAGTGCGACCGCGTATTCCGCGACTTGCTGCGCGCCGGATACCCGTGCCTGTCCCTGCACGGCGGCAAGGAGCAGAGCGACCGCGAGTGCACGGTGGCGGACTTCAAGAGCGACGTGTGCAACATCCTGGTGGCCACCTCTGTGGCGGCGCGCGGGCTGGACGTCCCCGGGCTGAGGCTGGTGATCAACTACGACACGCCCAACCACCTGGAGGACTACGTGCACCGCGTCGGACGCACCGGGCGCGCCGGAAACCAAGGCACCGCGGTGACGTTCATCAGCGAGGAGGAGGAGCGGTTCGCGCCCGACCTCGTCAAGGCGATGACGGACGCGCGGTGCGCCGTGCCCGCGGACCTGCGCGAGATGGCGGAGCGGTACGGCGCGAAGCGGAAGAAGGGCGCGGGCGAGAAGAAAAGCGGGGGGTTCGGCGGCTCGGGTTTCGCCTTCTCGCGCGAGGAGCGGGACGCCGAGCGCCGCGCGCGAAAGGCGGCGGCGGAGGCGGCGGGCGTGGAGCTCGAGGACGGCGCCTTCGCCGACGACGACGACGACGCGGGGAAGGGCGCCTTCGACGACGACGGCGAGCCCGTATTCGCCTCCACGGGACGAACGGGGGTCGCCGCCGCGGCAGCCGCCGAGGAGAAGAGCCGGGCCGCGGCCGCGGGGGCGAAGGCGCCGGCGGTTGCCTCGGGAACCGCCGTCGACGCCGACGCCGCCGCGCCGCCGCCGCCGCCGCCGCCGAGCACCGCCGTCGCCGTCGCCGGCGCCGGCGCCGGCGCCGGCGGCGCGCTGGCGCTCGGCGGCGCGACGACCGGCGCGGCGCGCGCAGCGGCGTTCGCCGCCGCGCTCGCCGCGCAGCACGCCGCCGGCGTCGGTCGCGGCGGCGCGGCGGGCCCCTCGGCGGGTGCGCCTCGCTTCGAGTCCGAGCTGGAGATCAACGATTTCCCGCAGAAGGCGCGATGGAACGTGACGCACAAGGACTCGTTGGCGCAGATCTCCGAGTTCACGGGCGCGGTGATCACGACGCGGGGCCAATACATCCCGCCCGGGAAGCAGTTGCCGATCGGCGAGCGCAAGCTGCACCTGCTGATCGAGGGCCCCACCGAGCGCAGCGTGAAGGACGCCAAGGGCAAGATCAAGGAGATCATCGAGCAGGCGGTGGCGAAGGAGGCGCTGCCGGGCGGGTTCGGGAGCGTCGGGAAATACAAAATCTGACTCTCCGGCGAAGCGGCGAGGAGCTATAGATACGGTTTCGATTTGGAACGAGCGAGCTACGGTTAGCGCCATCGTCCCGTACTACGAGCTCGCTATCCTCAGTCGTTAACGACGTCGCGTCGCGCGCGTGGTCTACTCTACGCTCCCGTTCCCGCCGCGTTTCGAACCGCCGACCAGTTTCCACGGACTCCGCGGGAGCGTCTCCGCGACGGACCGCCACCCCGGAGACGACTTTCTCTCTCGCGCCGAGACGTCGAAGGAATCGAAAGAAGCGTCGTGCTCTTCGTCCTCCACCGAGTGCTCTCCGTCGTCCCCGCTCTCCGCGCACGCGCCGAGGATCACGCGGTTCTGCGGCGTGATTTCCCGCGGCAGCGTCGCCGCGGCGACGTCGTACCCGGCGCGGCGGAGCGTCTCCAGCCGCGCGACGTCGACGGCGACGCTCGGCGAGACGCTCTCTCGCGAGACGCTCGGCTTTTCGACGTTTCGGTTCGTTTCTTCTTTCGTTTTCGTTTCGTACGCCGCGTTTATAGAAAACGCCGCGTCGCCCGGCATCGCCTCGGCGCCGCGCGGCATCGCCTCGTCCAGCCTCTTCGCGAGCCGCCGCGCCGACCCCAGGCCCCGGTGGCAGCAGGGCACGAGCGCGACGGGCGCGCGCGCCGCGACGGCGAGCGCCAAGACGGCGTCGCTCAGGTCGCCGCACGCGTGTACGGCGGCGAACACGACGCGCGTCGCGTCGCGCGTCTCCGCCTCCGTTACGGACGCCTCGACGAACCGCACGCGCGCGTGCAGCCTGAGCTTCGGGAACGCTTTTGTCAGACACGATACGAGTCGCTCGTGGCTTTCCGGCTTCCTGCGGTCCACCACCACCGCCGAACGAAGCGTGGGGTTCAGCACGAGGAGCGCGAGCGCCAAAAAGCCGTGGCCGCCGGCGAGGTCGGCGACGCGCGTCGAAACGTCCGTCGCCGCCGAAGAAGAAAGGTCCGAAGAAGAAAGGCCCCGCAGGCGTTCGCCGAACGCCTCCGTGATCACCAGCGCCGCCTCCCAGGTCTCGAAGAGCTCCTTTCGAGGCAGCACGTCCGCCGAGCACACCGCGCGCGCGACCGCCGCGAACGTGTCGTCCCCGGGAAAACGCCGCGCGTCCGCCGGGGAGAGGCGGCTGCGCGACGCCCTCCGGAACGGCGTCTCGGACGTTGGCGTTTTCGAGACATCCACGAGTCTCGGGGGGGGCTCGTCGCCGCGCTTTGGCCAATCCCCCGCGCCCGCGGTCGCGCTATCCTCGAGCCACGCGCGCGGGACCATCGCGCGCAGGTCCTCGTCGGACGCATCCTCCCAGTGCAGTCGATCCACCGCGGAGGCTGAGCCGCGCGCGTCCACGATCGTCGCGCACCTCGCGCGAGGTGTACCGCCGCCGCCGACACGCGGGCGGTGCACCGCTGAACGCCGCGCGGCCGGGGCGAAGGCTGCGCCGCAGGGACACGCGGTCGTCGCGGGCATCATGCGTCCACCCCACAGCCGCGACTCTCGACCGCCTCCCCGCGCGGCGGGAAGTGGCGAGAGGCGCGCACCCCGACGTCCGGTGCGCGCGATGATGCGTCTGACGAGAGCTTCCAACACTTTTATATGAAGCATCTCCGCCTCCGCGGCGACCGCGGCGTTTCGCAAAACTTTGAGTTCCTTCTCTGCGGCGTTCGCGGAGTCCTTCGCCGCTTCCGACCCGCGCGACGCGCGCTTAATCATAATATCACGACTCCAACTACCTTTCCTTCTTCGTCTCGTCCTCGCTTTTCTTCCGCGCCTCCTCCTCCCCCGCGAACCCGAACTCGTTGACGCGCGACTTGTCGACGCGATAAATCCATCGCTGGTACAGGAACGCCGCGAACACGACGTCGTCGCGGAAGACGGCGACGCGGTGCAGCGTGGGCATCTTGATCACGAACGCGAACAGGTCGTCGATCACCGTGTTCAGCGCCTTGTACGTCATCTGGCGCCACGGCATGTGCGCGACGCTTTGCAGCTTGTAGTTGATGAAGAGCTGCGGACACATCGCCAGGAACCCGAACGCGTACACCGCGCCCACCAGGGTGGTCACCAGGAACGAGTACCACCCGCGGTGTTCGAGGTACATGACGGAGTACCCCGCGTACACCAACACCAGCGGGATCAGCAGGTACGTCAGGTACCGCATCGCCGTCTCGTCGTGCTCGGCGGTTCGGCGCGACAAAACCGAAATCGCGTCGTCGCCGTCCGCCTCGTCGCCGGACGCGCCGCGGGTGCCCGCGCCGCGCGTCCGTTTGTCCGCGACGGACACGAAGCCCCGCGAAGCCGAGACGAACGTGACGTCCAGCACCTTGGTGATCTTCCACGCCTCCACCACGACACTCAGCGCGGTGCTCAGCAGCACCATCCATGACGTGTCGTTGTCGAGAAGGTACAGGAGCACGACGACTTGGCACCCCGCGTTGAACACGATGGTCCTCGCGCTGAGCCCCTCCGTGGACTTTTTCGCGCGCCAAAACGACACGTCGCTCTTGAACGCGAGCGTTTCGAGGACCATGTGCGCGAGGGACACCGCGCCCGTCACGAAGAGCAACCGCGGATCGCTCTCGAGCAGAACGCGTTTCATCTCGTCGGCGTCGCCCTCGCCCGCCGTGCCCAGCGCGCGCTGCTGCGCGAACGAGCGCTCCATCTGGTCGAAAACCTGCCACTTCCACGCCGACTGCGGCGCGACGGTGACCCGCACGCGCAGCGGAAGCGTGTCGTCGAAGTGAGCAAAGGAAGTGAGCAAAGCGTCCAGCGGCGTTCGTTTGTCCCGCAAAACCCAAAAGTCATCCACGTACGCCGTCGGGAAGTACGCGTCCGTGGCCGGCTCAAACGTCATGCGGCTGCGCATGCTCTCGGGGATGCCGCGCGGGTACGGGTACGCCGCGAAGTCGTCCACGACGCTCACCGTGACGTTCGGGGAGAAGAAGGGGAGCCAGGCCGAAGAAGTGTCCGATGAAGTGTCCGAGGCGCCGTCGCGCGGTTCGCGCAGTTCGCTCGCGTCGCTTTTTCTTTTCGTTTCCTCCTTCTCGTCTTCGGCGTCGGACGCCAGCAGCCTCTTCCGCGCCTTGGTCTCCTTCGCGGGGTAGAACCGCAGGAGAGGCGCGGACGCGACGAACACCCCCACCGGGTCGTGCGTGTCGTCCCCCTCGTGCACGGACGCGCCCGCGCGCGCGAACGCGACGTGCAGGTGCGGCGTCGCGTTGCTCGCCCGCGCCTCCGCCGAAAACGCGTGCGTCACCTCGACGGTCGCCTCTTCCGTGGCCAGCGGCAGACCCGCGACGATGGCCAGGGGCTCGGGCCGCGGCGTCGCGTCCGCGCGGAAGCGCGCGTCGTACGTCACGAACACGTGCGCGTCCAGCGGCTCGCCCCGGGAGAACAGCGGCCGCGCCAGGCGCGCGGGCGGCGCGGCCGCGGCGCCGCCCGACTCGAGCGCGCCGGGCGCCGGCCTCGGAG
>Ga0181562_10002078_pt1 | contig 15565 bp, 12 predicted proteins | sample 011ome_26_FD_139344 | JGI IMG/M metagenome (GOLD analysis project Ga0181562, IMG submission 139344) | Coastal salt marsh microbial communities from the Groves Creek Marsh, Skidaway Island, Georgia - 011511BT metaG (megahit assembly) | ecosystem: Environmental > Aquatic > Marine > Intertidal...
GATGACGTCGTCGTCATCGCCGTGCACGTCATCATCATCGTCGTCGTCGTCACGCACGTCGATGTCCCCCACGCGCGGACTGCCGCGCGAGATCGTCATCCCGCATCCAATCCATCCATGGGTGTGTGTGTGTGTACCCAGGGTACACACACACCCACCCACCCAGGGTACACACACACCCAGGGTACACACATGAGGGTCACGAGGGTCACGAGGTCGCGGGCGACGGCGGCACGCCTCGCGACACTGCGCGACGACGGACGACGACGACGACGACGACGATGCACGGGGCGAGATTGACGCAACGCACGCACGTGGTGCACACGAGCATTACTGGTCGTCGAACGCGCGCGAGCAATGGGCGATTGGTTCGTCGCGTCGCGCGCGGCGCGGGCGCGCGCGCGCGCGGGCGAGACGTCCCGACGGTGCGTATAGGTTTTAGCGATGGGGAATGCATGCGTGCGCGCGTGCATGAATGAATGAATGCGTTCGCGAGGGGCGTGAGGGGCGGCGCGGCGTGAGGGTTGGGGTGTGCGTATGCGGCGTGAGGGTGCTGTGTGTGTGTGTGTGTGCGATCGCGGGCGGTGGCGCGCGCGCGTGGGTGGTGTGCATGGGCGTCGCGCGTGGAAAGCGCGCGGCGCCGAGGCTATCCATCCGCGCGCGCGAGGGCGCGGGCGGGCGCGATGGCGCGTCTGTGGCGTGCGTGTGTGTGCGTGTGTACTGACGACGATGTGATTGATACGTATTCGTAGGATCGACCATCGCCTTTTGGGTTTGAGCGCGAACTCGATGGGATTGAAAAGCAAATGGCGGCGTTGCCGACGCCGGCGCGGTTGGGCGCGTACGGGGCAGCCGTCGCGCTCGGCGCCGCGGCGGGGAACGCGATTGGGGGTGTGATGCCGGTGAACGTGCGCACGGCTGCTAAGGTTGGCTTGACGGCTATTGTTGGTGGTGGTGCAGCGTACGGGGTGATGACGGTGGATAAGAAGCGTTTTACGGCGGCGCCAAAGACGCTTTGGAACTCGTTGCAAGGGCGCGACCCGTTGTCGGTGACGTCTGAGGAGGTGAACGCCGTCGGCGCGCGCTTTGGGATTCAAAACATGGGTGCTACGTGCTCGACTGAAATGACTGAGTTATATGACGTGTATTTGATGTCTCTCGTGCCGCAAGGCATGGATCCGGTGCAAGGTTGGGAAGCTGAGGCGTTGAGACAGTTTCGCCAAACGCTCGGCATTGACGACGCTTCGGCGGCGCAAGCGCACTTGGAAGCTGGTCGCCGTTTGTTCAGAAAGCGCATCGAGCTCGGTTCGACGGATAAGGAAACCGATTTGGAATCTCGCAAGGAGTTCCAAAAGCTCGTGTTCATCTCTACGCAAACGTTTGGCGAGGAGCAAGCGCGATTCTTGTTGCCGTGGAAGCGCGTGTTCCGCGTGTCTGACGCGCAAGTCGACTTGGCGTTGAAGGATAACGCGAGCCAACTCTTGCGCACGGCGCTCAAGGAGTCGGCGGCGATCGAACAAGTTAACTCGACGGCAATTGCTGAAGCCAAGGCGTACCAACAAGAACTCAACTTGGATGATAACTCTGCGGGTGAAATTGCCCAAGAGCTCGCCACGGCGCACGTCGCGCAAATTGTCAACGAAACCATTGCGTTGTGCAAGGAGCGTGGCTCGAGCCGCGACATGTCCAAGATTTGCGCCAATGTTGATTCCGTTTTGGCGTACAACGCCAAGCTCTCGAGCGCTGTGGGCTCTTTCCCGGGCGTTGGTCCCGTGTCTTTGTTTGGCGGCGACTTTGACGCCAAGATGAGCGACCTCGCTGAAATCTTCAAGGCGTACCTTGAAGAAGGCATCAAGGGCTTCTCCTTTTCTGCTGCGCTTTCCGACAACCTCGGTAAGCTTCGTCTCGTGTTTGGCATGGGTAACAAGGAGGCAGATGATATCATTCTCAAGTCTACGACGGCATCCTACCGCATGGCGCTTCGCGACGCCGTGAAGAGCGGCAAGTTGGACCAAGCTGAATCTCCGGCCAAGGTTCTTCAAGCGATGTGCGAAGGCCTTCGATTCCCCCCGGAAGTTGCCGCGGGCATCCACGAAGAGAACTATCGCACCAAGCTCGAAGCTTGCATTGCTGATAAGATGCTCACCGACGCCGACGTCGAAGCGTTGGCGCGCGTGCGTAAGCTCTTGTGCGTGCCCAAGGGTGTCGTTGAAAAGCTTCACTTTGAAATCTGCGGTGAAGTGTACAGATCTGCTGTTCGTGCGGCGCTTTCTGTCCCGACGGAAGCGTTCACGCCGCAATTGCGTGACAGATGCAAGACTGCCAAGGCGAATGTTCGTCTCGATGACGAGACTGCACTCAAGATTCTCGGCGCCGAAGCGCGCAAGCAGTTGAACGCGTTTATTCGCACGTCCAAGTCCATTAGAAACAAGACTGATGCGCAAAAGGAGATTCGTAAGATGGTCTTCTATAACCAAGGCGTTGTGACGCCGCTCGTGTCAGATCTCACCAAGTCGAAGGCTGAGGCCGCCGCGAAGGAGCTCGCCGAGCTCATGAAGGAAGCCACCGAGGCGGCGAAGAAGGAGGAGGAAGAAGAAAAGGCTGCCGCTGCCGCTGCTGCTGGGGAGAGTGAAGAAAAGAAGGAGGGCGAGGAGGCTGCTGCTACTGAAGAAGCCAAGACGGAAGAGGAGGCTGAGCCGGAAGTCATCAAGATGGAGGAAACGGCGCACCAAAAGGAAATCACGCTCGCCGCCGATATGGATGTCGTCACTCGTCAAGCGATGTACAGAGAATACCTCATGTTCTGCATGACTGGTGATCAAGTCAACGCTCCGATGGGTGTGCGCATTAACATCGAGAGAGACCAAAGTGAGTTCAAGCGCTTGAGCCAACTTGGGGACATTCTTGGCCTCGACATGATGCAAGTTGGGCAAGTGCACAAGGATTTAGCGGACAAGGCGTTCCGCACGCAAGCCGAAAACATGCTCAGCGACGGCGCTGGGCTCACCGCGCAGCGTGCGGAGAAGCTCAAGGAGATCCAGACGCAACTCAATTTACCAGAAGACGAGGCGCAAAAGATCATCAAGGGCATCACCGCGCAACGCATGATGGCCAACGTGCAATCGCAAATCTCTGCGGGTACGCTTGATTCGGCGGAGATTCGCAAGATGAGCGAGGCGGGTGTGGAAATTGATCGCATGATTCCGGCAGACAAGCGCATGAACTTGTTCCGTAAGAACGCTGAGCGACGTTTGTCTGATGGTAGCGGTAGCGCCAACATCGATGAGCTCACGGCTACGTTGGTTGCGGATCTCAAGATTGACGAGGCCAAGGCGAAGGAGGAGCTCGTGAAGATTGCGGGCGAAAAGAAGCGCTCTCAAATGATTCAAGGCGTTGCCGTCTTGCGTCAAAAGAAGGCTGCTGATGTGCTCGTGAGCTGCCGCAACTTGGTGGCTTGCCAAAGCGTCGCCCCCGATGCGAAGTTGGATTGGAAGGTTGAGTCTGAGGTGTTTGACATGTACTCCGTCTTTGTCAGCGAAGTGTCGGATGTGCAAGAACGCAAGACTCTCCAAGATGTGTTGAACATTAGCGACGAAAATGCGGCCAAGCTCGAAAAGGTTGTCGCCGAAGGCGCATTCAAGTTTTCCGAAGACGCCCTCGATGAGGCTTTGTTCTAAATTCCTAATAGCGAGGAAGGCAAGCAAAATTTAGACATTCATCAAAATACCATATACGTATCAATTCATTCAATCTTCTTCGCCGCTATTTATGCTAATCACTTTTCGTTGCGCTGTGTTTTTTGCATGTCGGTGTCAAACGCCCCCGCTCGTTCAAGCGCCTTGGTCGTACACGCAGCGACGGCGCCAACCGAACACGCCGCACACGCACCGACGATGAAGGGCGCCGCGCCGACGCCTCGCAATGACGCGGCGCTCGTGGATAATCCCACCGCCGCCATGGCTGTAGGCAAGAACACTTGCGACGCCGCTTCGCCGATGAATTTCGTACCCTTACGCCATCGTTCATCCGTACGAATGGCTTCCGTGGCGTCACCGAGCGAGCGAAGCGCCGCCATGGCGACAAAAGCAATGAGAAATCCCGGCACGAGGGGCGGCTGCTTTGCCGCCGCCGCGCCGGCGGCCACCGCGCCCGCGGGCACTACATCGCGAAGCTTCATCGCTAAATACGGAATGGCAATCGCCAAGCCTAAGTTACGCGTCAACTTTGTCACCGTTGCCGCCTTAAAGGCTTCTTCATCGTCGTACATATCACGGAAACTCATCCCGGCGCCGACGACTTGCGACGTGTCGTGCACGGATAAGCCCAAAAACACCCCCGCCGGTGCACCACCATCAGGAAACAACCACTTGGCGAGATACGGATACGTCATCATCCCAAACGTCCCGTACGCCACCACGTTCGCCACGGCGAGCGAGACTTCGCGCTGCGACGCCGCAATCGCCGGCGCGAGCGCGCCAATCGCCGTGACGCCGCAAATCCCGCTCCCAGCCGCCAACAACCCGCCAACCTTGGCTGTCAACCCACCGCTCTGCGCCGCGCCCCCAAACCTCGCCATCACCGCTCTATTAATCATAGGCGTCGCTAATAATCCCGTAGACACCGTCGCCGCGATCGCTGGCGCCGCCTTGGTCGCCACGTCGCCGATTTCGCTCAGCGACAGCTTCGCCCCGAGCAGCGCCACGCCCACCTTCAACCCATCCCCAGCCGCGAGTTTCACCCCTCGTGCGTACGCCTCCGGCAGTGCTCGCCCGCGAAAGCCCACGTACGCGACAGTGGCGCCAAGAAACACCGCCAGCGGCGCCACAGGCACCGGACTCGGCAGCACCTCGCGCCGCACATGCGACGCCGACGCCGATGCCGATGCCGATGCCGATGCCAATGTCCCATCATCGCGATGATGTCCCAACGCCGTTCGCGCGCGAGACAACGCATCAACCCCACCGTGCGCGGCGATCGCCACCGCCGTCGCCGCCGCAACCCCGCGCGCGGTCATCACCCAACCCCCGTCGCCGTCGCCGTCGCGGTGTGCCCACTCGAGTCGCCATCCGCGCATCCGCGCTCGGTGTCCGTTCGCGGTCGGTCGGACGACCGCGTGGATGGATAGGTATGCAAAGCGACGCGTTTTTTGGTGCGCGCGCGTTGACCTCTCTCGTGCGTCATCCGACGACGACGGAGGATGGATGACGACGAAGAGCACGATTGGGGGTGTGGGTTGGATTTACACGCGACGTGGTCGGGGGTGACGTACGTGGCTGGTGAAGTCGTCGTCGTGCGCGCTGGTGGGGGTGACACCACCACAGGTGATGACGATGGTGGTGATGGTGATGGTGATGGTGCGGTGCGGGGGACGTTGACGACGCGTGCGGTGCGAGCGATGGATGATGTGTTTTCTTTAACGCTCGGACGGGGTGATGATACCGCGTCGGTGTCGTCCGTGGCGACGGTGCGCGTGGCGCAAAAGGCGCAGCAGGGCGAGCTCGGGACGGTGGTGTGGAACGCGGCGGTGATTTTGTGCGCGCACGCGAGACGGGTCGGGGATGATCTCGTGCGTGGACAGGAGGTGTTGGATATCGGTGCCGGTACTGGGGTTGTTGGGTTTTTATGCGCGACAATGTTAGGGGCGAGGCATGTGACGATTGCGGATTGTGGGCCAAAGACGATGGCGAATTTGGCGGAGACGTTGGCCATGTATAGACGGGACGCGAGACGCGTCGAGAGGGACAACGCGAGGGCGGCGCGTGCGATAGAGACGGTGAGCGACGACGACGACGACGACGACGACGACGACGACGACGTTGTTGTTTTAAATGAGGATGACATCAACGATGGCGCGCCGTGGGCATCGGTTCGACACAACATTAAACTTCGTCGTCACTTGTGGGAGGAGGATTTAGAAATTGAAAACGCGCGCGCGAGCGGCGCCGCGACGCCACTTCGCGTGCGTCACTGGAGCAACGCTGGCATCGAAACCAATGCCGACGCGTTCGCACCAACGCTTGAACCCGACGCAACGTTTGACGTCATCATAGGCTCGGATTTGCTCTACTTTTCTAGCCAAGAAGCAAGCCTCGCCGCCGCCATTCGGCTCCGTCTGCGTCCGGGCGGCGCGTGCGTCATCGTCCAAACCTTACGCGACAACAACGCCGACGTCTTCGAACGCTTCGTCACCGAAGCCCGCAAAGATTTCACCGTGGATATTTCCATCATTCATCTTCCAAACACCGACGATGCGAGCACATTGGCTAAAGAAACACCGCACGCGCTCGCCAATCCATACCGTCTCCTGACGCTCGCGTGGAAACACCACTTGTAACTGTAATGCACCACAGAACATACACAATCCTTGCACGCCTCACTGCCCGACGCACCGCGATGTCGACGACGACGATTACAGAAGTGGTCGTCGACGACGACGCCATGCAACATCCGCCGTCGCCATCGCCAGTCGCGTCGCCGCGCGGGCTCCCACCGTTGCGCCGACCAAAAAGTGCACAGCCGCCACCGACGGTGTCGTCGTCGTCGCCAACGCGCACCGGATCGCCGCTCGCGGCGTCGCCACCGCCACGGCCGGTCTCAGCACCCGCGTCACAGCGCACGCCGACCGCTCGAGGCGCCGAGACCGCCGCGAGCGCGATCGAGGATTGGACCAAGCACGAGAGGTTTACGTTTCGTTCGGGACGCGAGGATGTGTTTGACGCGCGCGACGCGGCGACGCAGACCGCGCTCGGGCTCGCATGGGCGTTCGCTCCGCTTGCATGCGTGGCGGTTGTTACGAGACGCGCGCTGCGGCACGGGTCGACGGGCACGAGGAGGGTGAAGCGTCGAGTGTTGGCGAGCGTCGCGGCGGCGTGCGAGCTCGGGTGGTTTGCGTATCGTCGAGACGTGCGGGACAAGTATTGTAAAGCGCCGAATAAAGCCGTGGCATCGCCCACGAAGGAAGATTTTGAGCGGTTTTTAGAGTTGAGGTACGATGGGTTACCTGATTTTGGTAAGTTTATTCGCGGTTGGATGCGTCGGTGTAATTCATGGACGGAGCGAGAAAAGTTGTCGGCGCGCGAGGCGGAGGCTGAGGCGGATTCCTCGCCCGCGCAGGATGGGCTGCCTCGAGAGGCGGTGGTCAAGTTTACGAGGTTTGGATTTTATGACGCCACGTCGGCAGAAGAGAATTCAGAGCACGAAGATCGCTTGAATGAGTTTGTGGATGAGATTGAACGAACTTGGGAGTGTAAATTGGAACAGACGCCGAGCGAAAAGAGCGAGGAGTCTGAGGAGGCGTTTATGTTTCATACCAAGGAAACTTTAGGATCGATGCACCAGCCATTGATGTTCACCGCGTGGGTGCACGGCGTGAGTGGGATCTGTGCAATGATATTGAAGTTCTGGGGTTTCAAGCGTTACACCGCGTCAAATGGGTGTTCGTATTGGATCAACGCGCCCATGGCAAAGGAGGACGAGTGGGTAGGAGCACGTCGCGAAGCCGGTGACGATGCTCGTCCGATTCTTACTGGTTGTGCCGTCGACGACGTTGATGCGGAAGTAGCAAAACCAATCATATTTGTCCACGGGCTGGGCGTTGGATTGGCGCCGTATTTACCAAATATCGCACAGTTGTTGCGTAGTAAACCGGGGCGTAAAATAGCCCTCTTGTCGTTGCCTCACATTAGCATGCGAGCGACACCGAAAGTGCCAGAGATCGACGCCATGGTGGATACCGTAGCAGAACTGACGATGAAGCACAAGTTACGTGCGCCATGTTTGTATGGTCATTCATTCGGGACGTTTGTTATCGCTCGCACGTGTCACAGATACCGTGTGAGTTCAGTCGTGTTACTCGACCCGGTGGCCATTTGTTTGTGTTTACCGAAAACGGTATCTATTTTGTATCATCTCGGAAATTGTTGGAGTTCGTTCAAATCTTACGTCAAAAATAATGGCACAAAGGCCATGTTCACGACGACGTTTTGGAGAGACGGTGGAGATGTTTTATATTATTTGTTGAGAGATTATTTTTTGGTACGAGAGATTGGCGTCATGACGGCGTTGCGTCGTAAATTTTGGTGGGCAACACATAACTTGTGGGCTGACCAAATTCCCGATAACTCGCTGATTGTCTTAGAAGCGCATGATATGCTCATCGACTGCGAGGCTGTTGCCAAGCACGTCTTGAGACAGTCAAACGCGCGTGTGATTTGGCAAGACAACTTTTCCCACGGCATGTTCATCTCGCCGTGGGGCTTTAGTCTACGTCACGAAGTCGCCACGTTTTTGGACGCGCTTCCGACACACTCGTAGTGGTGTCGCCAGTATTGTACAACCAGTGTTTATACGCGGCGGTGACGGTGGCGGCGGTGTACGCCTTCCCCTCGAGCCCGATAAACTAAAATTGTTTTAATTGATTGTTTTCAAAATTGTTTGTTTCATTTCGTGTCAAAATCATCAAAAGTCGTTGTTAACTTTATACCCATAAATTTCGACAATACACTTACCATCACATCATCGGCAGTCATCGTCATGGAGCTCAGCGATACGACATACACGTTGCAGCTAAAACTTTTTCGCAAGGCGTAGCGCGCTCTTTTTTTGCGTCGTCATGCAGGTTTCGAAAGTCAACATTTGGGGTCCCTCGCGTGGCGAGCATATATTTCTGTCGCGTAGATGGGGCGCGTGCGTGCATGCAGCTGTCTTTGTTCTAACAAGCGCTCATATCTATGTACATCATCTAAATGTTCGACGGGTGTTTCACCGCCATTCGACAAAGTGTTGACGAAGCTGCTTCGGGCGACAGCTTCGTCCATCCTCGAGCGCGAGCTTCAAGCACACACCTTGAGGGAGTTCCATGGGGAATGCATCTGGGTTCAAGATTCGCGCAAGCATCTCAATGCCATCGACTAGTTGAGGTCCAGCTTGGCAGAACATCTCGTGGGCGAGGATAAACACGCGCCTGGTGCGAACCGCGGGAAGGACCCACCATCCGGGTTGACTGGCCAAGTGTTCGAGCTTTTCGAGCGTCTTTTCCATAGTTTCCTCAGAACTGCGTCCAATGTACGATGGAATCAAAAGCAGCACATCGGGTGCGTATGATAACACTTGCTCCCAACGCAGGCGCTCGGCTGAACATCCCGGCTCTTGCAACTCGTCAATACCACCGGCAATGGATTTCATCTCTGGCACCCAGTGGCCGCCGGCGAAGAGTGGCTTCAAGCCTTCCAAGGATAGAACTTTCGGACGTTCGTCGCATGTGGATACAACACGAGCGATCGTGCGCATTCGCGAGCGCAGTTGCGTGAGAAGCGTGACGGCCCTTTCCTTCACACCGCACAGAATACCGATCTGCAAAATCATCTCCAACACGTCGCTCAGCGTTTGCGGGGCGACTGGGAAAATCGAAGGCCTCGATCCATTGAATTCTATCGTACCATCATCCGTGGAGTCGTATTCTGCCCCAGTCAAGAAGACGTCTGCTTCATGAAGGTACTTTGCAGTACTGTTCCGCAGATCCGTGCAATCTTCGCATGTATCTGGAGTGAAAATCAAACGCGCTTCCGCGTGACGGACAAAGTTGACGTCAAACAACGCCCACTTGTCTGAGCTCAATCCGGAGTCCTTCTCTTTTCCCATGAGTCTGTTCAGCGAACCATAGCTGCTGTTGTGATGCAACGCACCATATTCTTGCTCGTTCGAGGCCAGTGAGCTGTGCGACTGTCTCTGAGTGAGACCGAGCCCCGAGCTCGACGTCGGTGAGCACCCGGACGAGTGTCTCGCGATAATCTTGGGCGCGACATTTATGTCGGATGGTATCGAACACGCGTCTGTAACACCTATCACGCGATCACCGAGACCGAGTGCGAACAACACCGACGTCGCAGATGGGGAGAGTGAAATAATCGACCCCACGGGCTGCGGTGCTGGGAGCTGCAGTTGAGACGGGGCGTGCAAGTGATCATTCGTCGTCGTCGACGAAGCGTTGCCATAGTACAATTGCGTGGCGAGATCAAGCTCAGAGTTTGCCTGCTTGCGAGGTAAACTCGAAGAGAGTTTTGACGCAATTTGCGAAGACAACATTTGCATTGATGCCGAAGAACGCGATCGAAACATGCCCATACCTTCCGCAGAGTCGAGTTCAAATTCGCGGAAATCGCGCGACATGGCGCGAGCTCGACGAGGTGGAAGCACTTGCTTGACTTTTTCAGGTGGAGAGTCAACACCGCCGGAATTTGGACTCGAGTTTGAGCTCTTCTGTTCAAAATCTTCTTCACTCTTGCTGCGAGAGAACCCATCGACCAACTTCTTGCTGTTCACTGGCGTGAGCGGGCCAAAGCTGCGGCTCAACGTTCGCCGCGAAACCATCGCGGCTCGCTCGGCGGTTTCGCTCGCATCCGCACTGACGCTTCTACACGCTGCAACAAAGGAATGCGCCAAACTCGGGTTCACTCCAAAATGAAGATGAACGTACGACACCAAAACCTTGTTCCATGCGAAACCGTCGAGTTCAACGCCGCCGGCGGCGTTGCCAAACTTTGCTTCGGGCTGCACCTCGTACGTCGCTCCCCATCCTATGCCTCGATTGTCATCCGACAAGCGCATCTTGCTCGGACGGTCGCCATCTATTTCGCTGTATCGAAACGTCTGCCCACGCACGCGCGCACCAGGGGTGAAGAGTGGATTCCCAGGTGCAATCGTCACTTCGACGTATCCCGTCTTTATGGCGCTCGTGAGGCGCGTCGCAAATGGCGCGACGCCGCACATGGAACGAGGACAACTTCCATCAGGCGCGGAAAGCGTCTGTGAAAGAAACATTAAACCACCTCCCTCACCGTAAACCACACCGCCGGACGTCGCAAACGCCGTCACCGCCGACCGCAGTGGACGATTCTTCAACAAAGCCTGCGCGTGAAATTCTGGATATCCGCCGCCAAAAATCACGCCTCTAATATCCGCGGGAAGTACGTCGCCAGCGATGGGGCTAAAGTATACTAATTCAGCGCCAGCTTCTTCTAATTTAGCCAAGTTATCGGGGTAATAAAAGCAAAATGCTTCGTCCCGGGCTACAGCGATGCGCACCTTGTCCTTTGACGATTTGCGCACCTCAGCCTCGCGCGTTCTGTCGCGTCTGTCATCCTCAGCACCCTCTGCGATTGGCGTTTCGAGCTCTGGCGGCACATACGGAGGTATGGCCTCTAGTAACGCGTCCAAATCGACATTCGTTTCTAAAATCGTTGCCATGTGCGCGATACGCTGCTGCATGGAGACTTCTGAAGCCGACGTTGACGACATCAGCGGCGGCGCTCCGCCTCCGTCGCCGCCACCCGTCACTGGCGCATTTGCATCCTTTGGCACGCCCCCGAACACTTCTACCCCACCACCTGCGGCGCTCAAGCTATCCTTCAAATATATCGTGTGTGCCTCGCCTCCAGTTTTGTTAAACACCACGCCAATCAAATCTAAATCCGGGTCAAACTCGCGATATCCTTTAATCATCGCCGCGATGCTCCGCGCCATGGCGTTGCAGTCTACAACCAACAACACCCCAGCGTTGATCAGTTTCGCCACGTGCGCGGTTGAACCTTCTTCAGACATACCATCTCTACCATCATACAAGCCACTGATGCCATCAATCACGCACACATCGCACGCATCCGCCACGCTCGCCACGCGTTCCGCCGCGTATCGCTCGCTCGTGAGATAAACGTCCAAATTCTCGCTCGCCACACCAATCGCATGTTCATGCACCAGGGGATCAATAAAGTCACTACCAATCTTAAACCCCTTCACACGCATTCCCCGGCGCTTAAACGCGAGCATTAACGCCGCGGCAATGGTGGTTTTCCCCACCCCGCGTTGCGTCCCGCCCACGACGATAGCCTTCATCCTCGCCCGCCTCAACACCCGCGCCGCGTGACACCACACCAATCAAACGCACCCGCGCCGCACCCGCGTCCTCGACCGTACGCCTATCACGCCGCACCGCACCACGTCACGCGATCGCCCCACGTCCGAAACGACTCAAACGACACCCCGAAATGAAAATGATTACTCGAGCGCCGATCGACGCGCGCTCAAAAGCGTGCGCGCGCTCTCGAGGTGCGCGTGATGACGACGTCGTCTCCACGACGCTACGCGCGCGTCTCCACCGCACCGGACGCCACTCGCGCTTCTCTATAGAAATCACACCACCCCGTCGTCGTCGTCGTCGCACGCACGCCCCGTCGTCGGAACCGCCGGCGTCTGGCGCGCGGCACAACGTTCGAAAACTCAAACCAAAAAAAAAAGTTTTTTTAAAAAACCACGACCGTCATCACGTATATATACAAGTACACATACATAGGCAAACGCACCCCTGGACAGTGGAGGTTGAGACCTTCCCTATACCCTGACGGCGTCCTTTGACCAATCATGGACCAAAACGACGGTACACTACACCTATACACACGGACCCATCCGTCCATCGATCGCGATCGCCCGATCGCGCGGAAAGCGCGCGCTAAACCCGCACTCGGCGCCGCACAAAACATCACTCGACGACGATGATGACGATGTCGACGATGAGCTTGAGCGCGCGCGCCGCGATGGGTGGCGCATCGATGACGACGACGAAGACGACGTCGACGGCGAGACGAGGTACGTTTTTTTTGTGTGCGCGTGTGCGTTTGCGTGCGTTCACGCAAACGAGAGGAGGAGGAGGAGGAGGAGGACGATGGGGGCGATGCGGGTGATGCGACGCCGCATGCGATGGGTGCGCGCGCATGCGCGTCGTCGTCGTGGGTGTCGTCGTCGCGCGTCGTCGCGCGTCGAGGACGCACAGCGCGCGAGTGAGGGATGGTGTGATTTGAATGTATATCGCATCGTGCGCGCGGTGCACGGGGCGTTGGCGCGGGCGCGGGCGCGGGCGCGGGGCCCCATTCGCGCGCGCGCGCGTGGGGGCTGGAAAACCCCAACACACGGGAAAACCCCAAAGTTTGGGTTTTTCAGTTAATTAGTCGCGCGCGCGCGGTTGTTTGACGACGATGGAGTACTGACGATGATGGTTTGATGTTCGCGTGTGACAGCATCTGTGGTGACGTCGGCGAAATTGACGCCCAAGGAGAGCAAGCGCCAACAGCGTCACCGTAAGATTCGTTCCAAGGTGAGCGTCGACGCGAGCGCGCGCGCGGCGCGCGCGGGTGACGCGCGACGCGAAGGAGATTGTCGTTGTAAAGCACGCGTGACTGACGATATTCCATGTGTTCTTTGAACGTGCTATTAGGTTTCTGGTTCCCCCGAACGACCGCGTATTTCGGTCTACCGCTCGAACCAACACGTGTACGTGCAAGTCATTGACGATGAAAACCAAAAAACCATCGCCGCGCTCGGCACGATGAGCCCAAAGGTTAAGGATGTCATCGGCAAGGAGGAGTGGAAGAGCAAGACGGTCGAAAGCGCTCAAGAAGTGGGTAAGCTTCTCGGTGCTATGTGTGTCGAGCAAGGTATCACTCGTGCCGTGTTCGATCGTGGGGGATTCTTGTACCACGGGCGCGTGAAAGCCGTCGCCGACGGCTGTCGTGAAGCCGGCGTCGCCATGTGAACCCGGCGCACGCGCAACCTTTGCACACACGCAAGCATTGCCTCGCCTACACATATACACGAGTAGTTAATTTCTTCCTAGCCCGCTTGAAACAACCATAATCAATTGATTCTTCGTTCACATAGCGCGCCACACGCGACGCGCGGTTTATGTGGATGACGTCACCCCCCGTCCTCGCCCCCGCCAACCTCGCGCTCGCCGCACACGACGACGACGACGATCGACGATCGACGACGCGACGCGACGCCTAGACTCGACCACCGTCTCGCACTACTCGCACGTGACGGCTCGCCGCGGGATCGACGCATAGCGACGCGAAGGCGTGAAAGCGCGCGATGAAGATGACGATGATGTCGGTGTCGCGATCGGTGTCGCTGGGACACAACGTAAAGGCGTCGAGACGTCGGTCGACGCGCGCGCAGGCGACGACGACGGCGGGGACGATGAAAATGGGTGCGGCGTCGGTGAAGGGTACGGTTCGGAAGGTGAATGAAGATCGATACGGGGTGTACGAGAACACCAACGCGCGCGCGGGTGAGCCTGAGGTGATTTTGAGCGTGTTTGACGGTCACGGCGGGAGCGCGGTGAGCGAATGGTTGACGGCAAATTTATCAACGATTATTCGCGAAGAATGGGCTCAGGCGGATTTTTGTTTGGAAGCGTTGCGTACGGCGTGCTTGAAGGCGGATAACACGTTGGTTCAACCGCCAGAAGGTTTTTTCGCGGCGTTTGGCGAACGCGGCGTCGGCGGGGCCAAGTGCGGGAGCACGGCGGTTATCGCGTGCGTGTTCGAGGAAGGTGGTGTGAAGAAGTTGTGCACGGCGAATGTTGGTGATGCGCGTATTTTACTTGTTCGTGATGGAAAGGCGGTGCAGCTTTCGGTGGATCACGTGCCGGATGACGAGGCGGAACGCAAGCGCATCGACCGCGGGAATCCAAACTTGAGAAAGTCGATGGTGACTTTCACGGAAGGTTCGTGGCGTGTCGGCGGCGTTTTGGCGCTCTCGCGTGCGTTTGGTGATTCGTTCTTAAAGGAAAGCGGGCGTTTCGAGGGCTTCGGGGAGAAGAATGCCGATTACGGTAGTGGATTTGGCTTGAACGCCGAACCGGATTGCTACATCGAAACCATCACGGCGGCGGATACGTGGGTGATGCTTTCGTCTGATGGTTTGTACGACAACCCCGAACGCGGTGGTGGTGGTGGTTGGACCAACGATGAAATCGCTGCGTTCTTGAGCGCTGCTGGTCCTGATGCCGACCCCACGGCGCTCGCCAAGGAACTCGTCGAACGCGCGGTGCAAAAGGGGAGCACGGATGACATCACTGTGCAAGTCATGCGCTTGTAGGAACTTTCGCGACACGCCGTCGGGATGCCGTGAAAACATAAAAGTGAAAAAAAAGAATTCTAAAAAGCTCCACGCCCGCGCCAATTTGCTCGCGTTGTGTCAATACAATCAAAACACAAAGTCATACATCATTATTCTCGCGACGCGTCAAAGAAATATTCCCTCGCCGCGCAGTGGTCGGTAGCTCACGCGAATGAGAGATTACGCACATATGATGGTTATTAGAATAATCTCGAATCGCTATGGTACACAATCATCACATCAATCGCCCTTCACATTAATCGCGCGCTCTATTCGAGTAAATACCCAGCCAAGAACAACGCGAAGAACAACGCCAACCCGCCGTAAATCAACCTCGACTTTTCACCCTCCGTCATTGAATTCGTCCCTAATCCATACCCTTGATTCACTTCGAACCCCGCCACAGCCTTCCCGAGTGACTTAAACTGCGCCTTCGGTGCCCCACACGTCGGACACTGCCAATCCCCGGGTAAATCCTTAAACGCCGTGCCCGCGCTCACGGGATAAAAGTCATCCCCAACCTTGGGCTTGTACTCGTACATGCAGCTCTGGCACTGGTAATCCCCTTGCCCGATCACCGCAAACTTTTCTTCGAGCTCAGGGTTATCGCGATTCA
>Ga0181562_10002082_pt1 | contig 15553 bp, 11 predicted proteins | sample 011ome_26_FD_139344 | JGI IMG/M metagenome (GOLD analysis project Ga0181562, IMG submission 139344) | Coastal salt marsh microbial communities from the Groves Creek Marsh, Skidaway Island, Georgia - 011511BT metaG (megahit assembly) | ecosystem: Environmental > Aquatic > Marine > Intertidal...
AACTTCTAGTAGAGCTGCAGATGGATCTCCACGATAATCAGAACCTAATTTATCTATTTCATCTAGAAGAAATAATGGATTCTTTGTGGTTACTTTTTTCATTGATTGTATTATTCTGCCAGGGAGTGATCCAATATATGTTCTCCTATGACCGCGTATTTCTGCTTCATCTCTCACACCTCCAAGACTTACTCTTACAAATTCTCTCCCAGTCGATTGAGCAATTGATTTGCCGAGTGATGTTTTACCAACGCCTGGTGGACCAACTAGACAAAGTATAGGTCCTTTTAATTTCTTAGTTCGCTTTTGAACAGCTATATATTCTATAATTCTCTCTTTTACTTTTTCTAACCCATAATGATCATTATCAAGAATGTCTTCTGAATACTTGATTGGTTTATTTAGTCTTGATTTCTTACTCCATGGGATGGACACTATCCAATCTAGATAATTTCTTACAACCGTGGCTTCTGCAGACATAGGGCTCATCTGCTTTAATTTTTTAAATTCAGATTTAGCCTTTTCCCTCACATCTTTCGGTAATTTAAGAGTTTCAAGCTTCTTTTCCAATTCAGCAGTATCATCACCACCATCTTCACCCTCTTTTCCGAGTTCTTTTTGGATTGCTTTCATCTGTTCATTCAAATAGTACTCTCTTTGCGTTTTTTCCATTTGTCTTTTAACGCGTCCCCTGATCCTTTTTTCAGTTTGTAGGACATCAATCTCACCTTCGAGAAAACTTAATATGAGCTCGAATCTTTCTTTTAGATTATTTGTTTCAAGTATCTTTTGCTTTTGAGACAACTTGATTTGTAAGTTTGAAGCAATGGTGTCTGCTATTTTTGAATAATCATCAATCTCTGAGACTGAGCCAAAAGTATCAGTCGGAATTTTTCTATTAATTTTTGTATAGTTTTCAAACTCCATGAGGCATGAACGAGATATAGCCTCAATTTCTGGATCATCAGGAATAATCTCTTTTATAAAATCGACTTCAACTTGATGAAATTTTTCTCCTTTTATGAAGTTTCTTATTTTTGCACGGCTTGTTCCTTCAACAAGAACCTTAACTGTGTTATCTGGTAATTTTAATAATTGGATAACAGATGCAATAGTTCCAACCTTATATAAGCTGTCTTCATTTGGATCTTCGGTTGTAGAGTCAATTTGTGAAACCAAGAAGAGCTCACGATCATTATTCATGACCTCTTCGAGAGCTTGAATGGATTTATCTCTTCCCACAAACAGAGGAACTATCATGTTAGGATATACAACAATATCCCTAAGGGGTAATATTGGATACAAATCACTACTTATTTTTATATCATCTTCCATGTCTAAAACTCACAAATTATTTATCTTTAATTAATTTGTTACTTAAAACGAATAGTTTCAAGTTATTTTAGAAGAAATAAACTACATTTGAGAAAATTAAGCAGAATTGCCTATATCTTCTTTTTGTTCAGAATATATGTATAGGGGACGAGATTTACCTTCAACAACTTCATTTGATATAACAACTTCTTCAATTGTATCGAGTTCTGGCAATTCAAACATTGTTTCAAGAAGAATTGATTCAAGTATAGAACGTAAACCACGTGCTCCAGTCTTTCTTTCTATCGCTTTCTTTGCAATAGATCTTAGTGACTCTTCAGAAAATGTGAGTTTTACATTTTCTATCTCAAACATTCGTTGGTATTGTCTAACTAATGAATTTTTGGGTTGAGTTAGTATATTTACAAGTGTGTCTTCATTTAAATCTTCAAGAGTTGCTATGATTGGAACACGTCCAACAAATTCAGGAATAAGACCAAATTTGAGAAGGTCTTCCGGTTCAAGCATTGTAAAAAGTTCATCAATATTTTTTTCTTCAATTTCTTCGACTGATGCACCAAAACCTATTGATGAGTCATTTGTTCTTTTTGCAATTATTTTTTCTAGACCTGCAAAGGCTCCACCGCAAATAAATAGTATATTTGTAGTGTCAACTTGAAGGAATTCTTGTTGTGGATGTTTTCTTCCACCTTGCGGAGGAACACTTGCAACAGTTCCTTCCATGATTTTAAGGAGAGCTTGTTGAACACCTTCACCCGAAACATCTCTGGTAATAGAGGGATTATCAGATTTACGGCTAATTTTGTCAACTTCATCAATATAAACAATGCCTCTTTGAGCTTTTTCGACATTGTAATCTGCAGACTGTAGTAGTTTTAAAATTATATTTTCAACATCTTCACCAACATAGCCTGCCTCTGTTAGGCTAGTGGCATCTGCCATAGTAAAGGGAACATCTAGTATTCTTGCCATTGTTTGTGCAAGTAGCGTTTTACCACTTCCTGTTGGTCCAACGATAAGTATATTGGATTTAGATAATTCAACATCATTTGATGTTTTAACTTCATTTGACAATCTTTTATAGTGATTGTGTACGGCTACCGATAGCACCTTCTTAGCGTGTTCTTGACCAATGACATATTCATTAAGAATTTTAAATATCTCAGAAGGTGTTGGAAGTTCCTTATCAGATTTTATTACTGATGATTTCGTTTCTTCTCTGATAATATCAGTACAGAGGTCCACGCATTCATCACAGATAAAAACTGTTGGTCCAGCTATAAGTTTCCTAACCTCATGTTGGCTTTTGCCGCAAAATGAGCAGTATAGGGTTGATTTTGTATCACTATTGCCAACTTTACTCATATTATAATCTCATTTTTAATTTTTATTTAAATTATATCACAATTCTTAATAAGATATAAATTGCTTCCTAATTATTTACTGTCTGGGTCTCCCCTTGAAGCTATAACTTCGTCGACAATACCAAATTCCATAGCTTCATCTGCATTCATAAAATGATCTCTATCTAGAGTTTTTTCTATTGTATCGTATTCTTGTCCAGTATGTTTTACGTACAACTCATTCAGTCTTCTTTTAATTTTTACAATATCCTGAGCGTGGCGTTCGATATCACTAGCCTGCCCAGAGAATCCTCCAGATGGTTGATGGACCATAACTCTAGAATGAGGAAGACAATACCTCATACCTTTTTCACCAGCTGTCAACAGCAAAGAACCCATCGATGCAGCCTGTCCAATACATAATGTTGACACTGGTGGCCTGATAAATTGCATGGTGTCATATATTGCCATTCCAGATGTGACAATTCCACCAGGTGAGTTGATATATAATGAAATTTCTTTTTTTGGATTTTCTGCTTCAAGGAATAATAATTGTGCTGTAACAACTGTTGCCACACTATCATCTATTGGACCTGTAATAAAAATTATTCGCTCTTTTAGAAGCCTTGAAAAGATATCATAGGCCCTTTCTCCTCTATTTGATTGTTCAACAACCATTGGAATGAGATTCATAAGTGTTTCTTTTTTATCAGTCATTATCACACCTTATTTCTTGTTCTTTGTGGTTTTTGGTTTTGCATTTGTTGATCCATCTTTGTTTTTTGCAACTTTCGCCTTAGTTGAAGACTTTTTCTTTGGTTTGGTGTCATGGTCGTGATCGTGATCGTGATCGTGATCGTGATCGTGATCGTGTCCAAGCAATTCACTTCTTGTAACATTTTCATTTTTAACTTTGACTTTTGTTAAAATGAAATCAACAACTTTGTCTTCTATTAAAGGAGATTTTATTTGGACCATTGCATTTGGGTTTTCTTGGTAAAATTTTATAATTTCACTTTCTTGCCCGGGATAATTTCTGGCTTGTTCAAACAACGCCCTGTTCACCTCATCATCAGAAACAGTAATTGTTTCATCTTCTGCAATTTTGTTGAAGAACAATCCTAGCTTTACTCGTCTTTTTGCAATTTCATCGTACTCTTTTTTTGTCTTCTTTTCATCTTTGACAACATCTTCTATTTTCTTACCAGAACTTTCTATATCTCTTTTATAATTGTTCCAGATTATATCAGCCTCATCACTAACAAGGGTTGGAGGTAAATCAAACTTTAATTTTTCATCCAAACCATCCATTAATTTACGCTTTAAATCTGACTTTGATATTGACTCATAATCTTTTTCAAGCTGTTCAGAAATCTGATCTTTTAATTTTTGCAAATTTTCAAACCCAAGCTTTTTAGCAAAATCTTCATCAACTTTTGTCGCAACAGGCTTTTCTATTTTCTTTATCTTTGTTTCAAAAACTGCATCTTTGCCAGCGAGATGTTCAACCTGATAATCATCAGGAAACTTAACTTTTACATTAATCTCATCTCCATTTTTTACATCTTTTAACTGTTCTTCAAAACCAGGAATAAATGCCCCAGATCCTATAACCAGAGGAGCATCATTTGCTGAACCACCATCAAAAACTTCGCCATCAATTTTTCCAATAAAATCAATGGTCAATTGATCCCCATCTTTGGATTTCTCTGCAGACTTCCTCTCTTCATAACTTTTATTTTCCGCTGCAATTCTATCCAATGCTTCTTTAATATCTTCAGCAGTAACTTTTGCAACTCTTTTCGTAATAGATATAGTTTCATATTTAGGTGAGATGATTTCAGGAATGATTTCATATATCATTGTGTATGAGAGTTCTTTTTCTGCATTAATCACCTTATCAATAGCCTCTTTTTCTTTTTCTTCTGATGGTTTTCCATCGTAGAAATTAATTTTTGGTTGAATAGCAGGTTTTTCGTTTCGGTCAGATAGTACTTTCGCTGAGGTCTCTTTAATTGTTTCTTCAATAATCTCAGGCATTAGCCTTTGCCCAAAAACACGACGTAAATGATTTAAAGGAACTTTACCAGGTCTAAAACCTTTTAGTTGAACAGTATTTTTTAGTTCCTCTAGCTTACTTACTAGCTTATTTTCTATTTCCCCTTTGGGGACTTCAACTTTTACTTCTCTAGTTAAATTTTTTGCTGAAATTTCAGATACATTCATACTACACTCACATCTCGGATTAAAAGTGGTGCGGGCGAAGGGAATCGAACCCCCACTCCTATAAGGAACCAGAACCTAAATCTGGCGCGTCTACCAGTTCCGCCACGCCCGCAGGATTAGTAATATATATAATAATCAATTATAATTTGAAACATATTTATTAAAAATAATTTAATTATCATTTTTTGCAAGAAACGCTTAGTAAAAAATATATTTATGACTAATATTTAGGCATTTTGCCTATTTTTTAATCAATATTATATTTAGTGATCAGATTTTTTTCTTTTTTAATTTCATTTTGACCTGAAACTTAGCTAATTAATCATCTTTATTTGTTTTGGCATACTTTTTGCATACTAAAAGTGTGTAGACTGGAGAGGTACTCATGAAAAAAATAGAAGCAATAATAAAACCATTCAAATTAGATGAAGTTAAGGAGAAACTTCAAGACATTGGTGTATCTGGGATTACTGTTTTGGAAGCTAAAGGCGTTGGCAGACAAAAAGGGCATACTGAACTTTACCGAGGTGCAGAATATGTCATTGATTTTTTACCAAAGATTAAAATTGAAGTTGTTGTTTCTGACAAAATTGCAACAGAAGTTATTAATCTAATAAAAGAAACAGCTCACACAGGTAAGATTGGTGATGGAAAGATATTTATCACAAACATTGATGATGTTGTAAGAATCAGAACTGGTGAAACTGGTGAAGAGGCTATTTAATAAAGGAGAATAATATGCCAAAAGTAAGCGATATATTAAAAGATATAAAAGATAATGATATTAAGTTTGTTGATTTAAGATTTACTGATCCGAAAGGTAAACTTCAGCATGTAACCATGGATTCCGAGAAAATGGATGATGATGCATTTGCTGATGGTGTAATGTTTGACGGATCATCAATAGCAGGATGGAAAGCTATCAATGAATCTGACATGGTTCTAATGCCAGATCCTGATACTGCTCACGCTGATCCATTTTTTGCACAATCAACAATGGCCATTTTCTGTGATGTTTTAGACCCTATTTCAGGAGAAAGTTATGAGAGAGATCCTAGGGGAATCGCAAAGAAAGCTGAGGCATATTTAATATCAACCGGTATTGGTGATACGGCAACATTTGGTCCTGAGGCAGAATTCTTTATGTTTGACGATGTAAGATTTGCTGCAGATCCTTTTCAAACAGGGTTTGAATTAGACTGCACTGAGTTACCATCTAACACTGCAACAGAATATGAGTCAGGAAACCTAGGTCATAGACCACGTACCAAAGGAGGTTATTTCCCAGTACCCCCTGTTGACTCTGCACAAGACATTCGTTCAGAAATGGTCAGTGTTATGAAAGATATGGGTGTAATCACTGAAAAACATCACCATGAAGTTGGAGCGGCACAACATGAACTTGGAATTCAATTTGATAAACTAACAAAAATTGCAGATCATCAACAAATCTATAAATATGTCATCCATCAAGTGGCAAACGCCTATGGGAAAACAGCTACTTTTATGCCAAAACCAATTTATGGAGATAATGGCTCAGGAATGCATTGCCATCAATCTATCTGGAAAGATGGTAAACCTGTCTTCGCTGGAGACGAATATGCAGGACTATCTGAAACTGCATTATTCTACATCGGCGGAATTCTTAAACACGCAAAAGCAATTAATGCTTTCGCTAACGCATCAACAAATTCATATAAAAGATTAGTACCAGGTTTTGAGGCCCCTGTTCTTCTAGCTTACTCAGCAAGAAACAGGTCTGCATCATGCCGTATACCTTTTGGTAAATCACCAAAAGCTAAAAGGATTGAGATTAGATTCCCAGATCCATCTGCAAATCCTTATCTAGCATTTTCTGCTATGTTAATGGCTGGTATTGATGGTATCAAAAACAAAATCCATCCAGGAAAACCATCAGATCAAGATTTATATGATCTTCCACTTAAAGAACTTAAGAAGATACCTACAGTTGCAGGAAGCTTGAGAGAAGCTCTAGCCAGCTTAGAAAAAGACAATGACTTCTTAACAGCTGGAGATGTATTTACTAAAGATCAAATAGGCGCATACATTGACCTCAAGATGGAAGAAGTGATTAGGTTTGAACACACACCTCATCCTGTAGAGTTTGATATGTACTACAGTGTATAAACTTTATATTTTTCTGTAACCTCATTTAAAAAACTAAAAGTAACTTAATTGTTGCTTTTAGTTTTTTTTTACCTTGAGAGTTTGTGTATAATCATTCTAAATTTTTGATTCTATATAAAGTTACAAAATGAATGATTTATTTGACATTATTGATGATGAGAAGCAAAACTCTCAACCATCAAAAAAAACCCCAAAAAGCAAGAACATCAAAAAACCATTAAAAAAAGTCAATTCTTATACTGCAGAAAATATCATTATTCTTGAGGGGTTAGAACCTGTACGTAAAAGACCCGGTATGTATATTGGGGGAGTAGACTCAAAAGCATTACACCATCTATTTAATGAAGTTATCGATAACTCTGTCGATGAGGTTGTAGCCGGGTACGCTAATACAATTGATGTCGTTTTAGACCATGGTAATATTATAACTATCAGCGATAATGGCAGGGGGATTCCAATAGACCCGCACCCCAAGCAACCAAGTAAATCCGCATTAGAAATAATAATGACTACGCTACATGCAGGAGGAAAATTTGATAATGACTCATACAAAACTTCAGGTGGACTACATGGTGTTGGTATATCGGTCGTTAATGCGCTATCTGAACATTTAAAGGTTGAGGTTATTAGAGATAAAAAGTTATACAAACAAGAATATCAATTTGGCAAACCTATCACAAAGTTGGAAAAAAATGGTTCAATTAATTCTCAAAATGGAACTTCGATCACCTTCAAACCAGATTATTCAATTTTTGATCAGACAATAAACTTTGAAGCCAATGAAATAATAGAAATTATTAAAACAAAAGCATATCTTGTTGGTGGATTGAAAATTAATTGGCAGGACAACACAGAAATCAATCCTGAGATCCAATCACAATGCTTTTACTACCCTAATGGAATAAATGACTTCGTCAATGAAAGCTTAGATCACAGCAGCCTTCTAATACCGAAGTCTTTCAATGGCTCTTCGCACACAAAATCTAATGATGGTAAGGTTGAATGGTCTTTGCTCTGGTCGGCAGGAGATAAAAACAAATTAAGGTCTTTTTGTAATACAATCCCCACAATTAATGGTGGAACTCATGAGAATGCATTTAAAAATGCAATACTAAAATCAATAAAAAACTATTCAGAAATGATTGGGATTAAAAATTCAAAAATCATCACATTAGATGATATTGTGAGTTGTATGGATGGCGTTCTATCAATTTTCATTAACGAACCGGAATTTCAAGGACAAACAAAAGAAAAACTAAGTTCAAAAATTGCCACAACAATTACAAGCTCAATAATTTCAGATAATTTTGATCATTGGCTATCAGAGAATTCGTCTGATGCGGAAAAATTAATAAACTTTTTTATTAGCACAGCTAATTCCAGAATAAGTAAGAAACATGAAAAAGACCTAAACAGAAAATCCGCCTTAAGAAAACTAAGACTACCTGGTAAATTAGCTGATTGTTTGGAAGAAAAATCTGTAGGAACAGAATTATTTATAGTAGAAGGAGACTCAGCAGGTGGGTCTGCAAAACAAGCGAGAGATAAAAAATATCAAGCAGTTCTTCCTTTAAGAGGTAAGATTCTCAATGTTGCAAATAGTAGCTCACAAAAATATTATCAAAACCAACAATTAAAAGATTTAGTGCAAGCACTCGGATGTGGTACATCTGATAACTATTCCGACGAAAACCTTCGTTATGAAAAAATAATCATTATGACAGATGCGGATGTTGATGGAGCACATATAGCAGCTCTACTTATTACTTTCTTCTTTAAAGAAATGCCGCAGCTTATTGTTAACAATCATCTTTTCCTAGCTGTCCCTCCTCTGTATAAAATTTCAGGTGGAAATAATATATTTTATGCCATAGATGATAAAGATCGTGAAACTATTATCGACAAGCAATTTAAAAAAACAAAATTTGAAATCTCCAGATTTAAGGGGTTAGGAGAAATGCTTCCTAATCAGCTAAGAGACACCACCATGAACAAAGAAACAAGAAAATTAGTACAGGTCTCAATCAACAACTCACCAATGGAGTATTATGAATTAATTATTGATCAATTGATGGGATCAAAAGCAGACGCGAGATTTAAGTTTATACAAGAAAATGCTAACTTTTATGCAAATACATAAACAACGTTGGTGAAAGACATATGTCATACGGAAAGCAATTTAACAACTTACTGAATTACTTGAATGAGGGAGTTATTATTGTGTCAGAAAACTACGAAATAGTATTTGCTAATGAAATTGCAATAAAATATTTTGGGAATAAAATTATAGATATCCCGATATACAATGTCATTAGAAATAGCGAACTGATTGATGCTATTAATGAAAATCAATCAATTGATACGATGTTTTCATACAATTCAAGCATTGGCAAACATACCCTTGAACTATCTTATCATCATAAGAAAAATACGTTAGGAATTATGATAATCAGAGACAAAACCATTGAAGAAAAATTTCAAAGTGTTCGAAAAGATCTCATCGCAAATGTAAGTCACGAATTAAGATCTCCCTTAACGTCCATTAGTGGCTTCATTGAGACCCTTCAAAATGAAGAAATAGATCAAAATCAGCGTGCTAAATTTTTAGGTATTATGAAAGAAGAGTCGAATAGAATGGATAGAATTATTTCAGACTTACTCTCACTCTCAAAAATAGAAATTAATATGTATGCGGAATTAGATGAGAAGATCAATCTTATTGACCAAATTAAAACAGCAAAAGATGCATTTGATCTTAGAGCTGAAGAACTAGGAAAAAGTATAAACATCCATTACCCTGATTATGACGCTCCCAATATTTCAGCTGACTCAGACCAGATAATAGAGGTTTTTCATAATTTAATTGATAACGCAATTAAATACTCCCATGAAAATAGCGAAATAGATATCATTATAGAACTAATAGAAAGACAAGATGGAAACTATCTTAAATCGTCCGTAATTAATGTTGGCAACCCAATAAGTGAAGAACATCTACCAAGACTCACAGAAAGATTTTACCGAGTTGATAAAGCAAGATCTAGAAATGTTGGTGGAACTGGACTCGGTTTGGCGATTGTAAAACACATTTTACTCAGACATAATGCGGAGCTTGAAATCACAAGTGAGATTGACGGCAAAACAACATTTTCTATCTTTTTCCCTGTGGACAATCACTAAAAATAAAATCTGTCATATTTTTGTAATATTTCTATCACATCTTTTTAATATTATTTTTTTATTAATACGAGTCATTAATAAAAATTATTACAGAAGGTGAAAATGATGAATAAATTTAAAATTCTTTTATTTTGTGGATTAATTGCATTTTTTCTGAACAAAACTAATAATGCTGAAGCTAGAGACACTATATCTATAGTTGGGTCTTCTACCGTTTTCCCTTTTGCAACAGTGGTCGCTGAAGAATTTGGAAGGAATTATGGTAGCACACCTGTTATTGAATCAACGGGCTCAGGCGGTGGAATGAAACTTTTTTGTTCTGGAATTGGACTTGAACATCCAGATATCACAAATTCATCAAGAAGAATTAAAAAAAGCGAATATGATAACTGCACTGCAAATGGCATTGATATGACTGAAATTGTCATAGGTTTTGATGGAATTGTTGTCGCTAATTCAAATCAAGGACCAGACCTTCAATTAAATTTGGATGAGATATTTTTAGCTATTGCGGCAAAAGTTCCCGGACCTGATGCAACAATAGAAAACTGCAATCTAATTGATAACCCGTATGAAAAATGGAGCGAGATTAATCCAACACTTCCGAATGTAAAAATAGAAGTTCTTGGACCTCCCCCAACATCTGGAACAAGGGATGCATGGTCAGAACTTGCCATGGAAGGTGGGGCAGAAGCTATAGACTGCTTAAACACACTTAAAAAAGAAGATAAGGATATTTGGGAAGCTGTCGTATATGGTTTAAGAGAAGATGGTTATTGGATTGACGCAGGTGAAAATGATAATCTTATGGTATCAAAACTAGAAGCCAATACTGATGCGATTGGAGTCTTTGGTTTTAGTTTCCTAGATCAAAACTCCGATGCAATAAAAGGAGCCATCATCAATAATATTGAGCCAACATTTGAAAATATCGCGGATGGTTCATATGGGATTTCGCGATCATTATATTTTTATGTTAAACACGCTCACATAGGCGTGGTTCCTGGTATAAAAGAATATACCAAAGAATTTACATCTGAAGACTCCTATGGTGAGGATGGTTATCTTGTTGACAAAGGACTAATCCCTCTACCAGAAGATGATAGAGTAACATATCGTAAAGCTGCAACTGGTATGCCGAAACTAGTCATGTAATAGTTTGTATAAGTTTAGTTTTTTGAGGTCTTTGTGTTAATGAATATCGAAGACCTCATTTGTATGAAAAAATGGATAATACGAAGAAATGCTTAATTTTTATATATTAACCCTGTTATTTTTGAGCTTTGCTTCATATTTTTTTGGAAAGAAGACCATACAACGGAAAACAACAGTTAATCATGTTCCACAACATTCAAGAGATACTTATCATGGTTTTTACCTTGCATTATATTTACTTATACCTTCCGCAATCTTAATACTCATTTGGGTAATGATTTCACCCAACATTATCCATTCATTACTTGAGCAAAAAATACAAAACACAATCCTAATTGAAGATAGCAGTCAAATTGGAGTATTAAGATCTCAGGTAATATCAATATCTGAAGGTATAATAAATTCAGATAATAAAGATATTCTATCCCTTGTATCTTATTATAATGACATCTCTCAATTAAGTATTAATCTAATTTTGGTTGTAAGTTCTATTTCATCACTTTTTTTATTTTTTTATGCTTACAGAAAAATAAACACTAGGTTTAATGCAAGAACTAAAGTTGAAAATATTATAAAAAACACAATGATTGTAGCTTCATTAGTTGCAATTCTAACAACAATAGGTATTGTATTGTCTCTAATTATTGAGACAATCGAATTTTTCAAAATTATTAAAGTTTCAGACTTTTTATTTGGGCTGCAATGGAGTCCTCAAATCGCCCTGCGTGAAGATCAAGTCGCCAATGAGGGTCTTTTTGGAGCCATTCCATTATTTTTAGGTACTATATTAATTACAGTAATTGCAATGTGTGTGGCTGTTCCTATTGGATTATTATCTGCTATATATTTATCAGAGTATTCAAATCCAAGAATTAGGGCTATAGCGAAACCTATGCTCGAAATTTTAGCAGGTATTCCCACTGTTGTTTATGGATTTTTTGCAGCCTTAACTGTTGCGCCATTCCTTAGGGATAATGGGGCAACATTGGGACTTAGTTTATCTTCTGAATCAGCATTAGCAGCAGGTATTGTAATGGGGATCATGATAATACCTCTAATTTCATCTTTATCTGATGATGTTATAAATGCTGTGCCACAGAGTCTTCGTGAGGGTTCAGCAGCACTCGGATCAACTCAGTCTGAAACTGTAAAGAAAGTGATACTTCCCGCTGCATTACCAGGTATTGTGAGCGCAATTTTATTGGCATTATCACGCGCAATTGGTGAAACTATGATTGTGGTTATGGCAGCTGGTGTTGCTGCTAATCTCACGATTAACCCGTTTGAGTCTGTTACAGCAGTGACAGTTCAAATTGTTGTTTTATTAGTTGGAGACCAGGAATTTGATAGCGCAAAGACACTCGCAGCATTCGCTCTCGGTTTCACTCTATTTATAATCACACTTTTATTGAATATTTTATCAATCTACATAGTTAGAAAATACAGAGAGCAATATGACTGATTTTAATTCATCAAAAAGACTGAAAAGTAGATATAAAGCTGAAAAAAGATTTAAAATTTATAGTATGTCTGCCCTTATTATTGGGATTATGATTCTTGTTACGCTTCTTTCTTCTATCACAATTAGTGCCATACCTGCATTTACACAAACAAGCATTGGGCTTGATGTGCAAATGGATGATGATGATATACAACAATTCCAAGATGATCCCAAAGAAGTATCCTGGAGATCCATTCAAAAATCTTCCTTATATTAACTTTTCCCAAATGTTGAAAGCAGATCCCAAAAAAAAGAATTGAATAAAATTTTATCAACGGCTGCGTATATAAAAATAAAAGATTTTTATATAAAAAACCCAAGCCTAATCGATAAAAAAAATAGAATTTATGTTACAGCATCTGATGATGTGGATTTAGTTCTTAAAAAAATTATAGATGTAACACTACCGGAAAATATGAGAACAGTATCTAACGACCAACTAAAATATATTAGCTTTTTGAACGAAGATAATAGAATTAAGAATCAAATATCATGGAAACTCTTTCAAAACAGTGATAGCCGGGAACCAGAACTGGCTGGTCTTAAAGGAGGGATTGTTGGAACTTTACTAACAATGTTTGTTACGCTGATAATAAGTTTTCCAATAGGTGTACTAGCCGCAATTTATTTAGAAGAGATTGCTCCCAAAAATCGTATTACGGATATTATTGAGGTGAATATTAATAACTTAGCCGCAGTACCGTCGATTGTTTATGGGCTTCTAGGTTTAGCAGTTTTTTTAAATTATTTAAATATGCCAAGGTCAGCACCTTTAGTTGGAGGTATTGTCCTAGCACTCATGACCTTGCCTGTGATAATTATAGCTACAAGGGCAGCTCTAGCATCCATACCACCTTCAATAAGAGAAGCTGCCTATGGTGTTGGTGCTTCACAAATGCAGGTAATTATTCATCACGTAGTCCCACTAGCTCTCCCTGGAATATTGACGGGTACAATCATTGGAATAGCAAGAGCTGCAGGAGAAACTGCTCCATTACTTATGATAGGAATGATGGCATTTATTGTAGATGTTCCATCAAAAATTACAGATAAAGCTACAGTATTGCCTGCCCAAATTTATATGTGGGCTAATAATCCAGAGAGATCTTTTGAGTACTTGACCAGTGCTGCCATATTGATATTGCTACTCATTTTGATAATAATGAATTTATTAGCTATACTGCTTAGAAGAAAATATGAAAGACGTTGGTAAGTTGATGAAAAAGAAAAATAAGATAGTTACTAATAACGTAACCGTTGACTATGGAGACAAGAGAGCACTTCACGGAATTGATTTAAAAATTGAAGAAAAAGAGGTTACCGCTTTAATTGGTCCATCGGGTTGTGGTAAATCAACTTTCATTAGATGTTTAAACAGGATGAATGACCTAATTACTGGATGTAAGGTTGAAGGTTCAATTCTGATTGATGGTACCGATATCAATTTACCGGATACTGACATTGTCGAATTAAGAGCAAGAATTGGAATGGTGTTTCAAAAACCCAACCCTTTTCCTAAATCAATTTATGATAATGTTGCTTATGGACCAAGAATACATGGTTTAGCTGACTCAAAAAATGAATTAGATAACATAGTTCATAAAAGTCTAAAAAGAGCAGGATTGTGGGATGAAGTTCACGAAAGACTTGATGCTTCTGGACTATCATTATCAGGCGGTCAACAGCAAAGGCTCTGCATAGCTCGAGCAATTGCAGTGAATCCTGATGTTCTTCTGATGGATGAACCATGTTCAGCCCTAGATCCAATCGCAACAGCGGTAATTGAAGAATTAATTAATGAATTAAAAGAACGTTATACTATTGTAATAGTAACGCACTCAATGCAACAAGCAGCAAGGCTATCTGAAAAAACAGCATATTTTCACCTCGGGAAGATGATAGAATATGACGATACATCCAATATATTTACAAATCCAAAACATGAAATGACGGAGGCTTACATTTCAGGTAGAATAGGTTAGGAGAAAAAGATGACTAATCATATTAATTCAGCATTTGATGATGGTTTAAAAGATGTGAATAAGCAGATAGCAAAACTTGGTGCTCTAGCAGAAACACAACTGGATAATTCATTAAATGCACTAAAAGATAAAAACATTAAAAAATTTGAATCAATAATCGAGCGCGACAAGAAACTAGACCAGATAACAGAGGAGATAAGTTCATCTGTTTTTGAGTTATTGGCCCTCTGGTCACCAATTGCTTATGATCTAAGAAGTTTGCTTGTTGCAGATAGGATTGGTGCAATCCTTGAAAGGGTTGGAGATTATTCCAAAAACATAGCAAGACGAAGTCAAGTAATTGTTACAGAAGAAGAATTTGATAGGTTGCCTGTGAATATTCTTGGTTTAGGTGCGCACGTCCAAGGATTACTTCATCAGGTTCTTGATGCTTACATGGAATTAGATATAGAAAAAGCTATGAAAATATGGGAATCAGATGTAGAAACAGATCGTCTATATTTGAGTATTTTCAAAGAAACCTTACAAGTTATGACTGAGGACTCAGATAACATTAAAATGATGACACATCTAATTTTTATGTCCAAAAATTTAGAGAGGATTGGCGATTATACAACTTCAATTGCAAAGCAGACATATTTTTTAATTGAAGGAAAAGTCCCTGAAACAAAACGCCCAAAGGC
>Ga0181562_10002087_pt1 | contig 15521 bp, 8 predicted proteins | sample 011ome_26_FD_139344 | JGI IMG/M metagenome (GOLD analysis project Ga0181562, IMG submission 139344) | Coastal salt marsh microbial communities from the Groves Creek Marsh, Skidaway Island, Georgia - 011511BT metaG (megahit assembly) | ecosystem: Environmental > Aquatic > Marine > Intertidal zone...
CACTTTAGAATCGATGGTGGAGAGAGTAAAGAGTTCAAGCGATTTAAAATCATTGCAAAAGAACGATCTAGAGCAGCTTTTAATTGATTTGATCAAGCAGTTTCCAAATTCGAGGTCAACTTTAGAGAAAATTGTTTTTCATCCAGAATTTTCAAAACTATTGGATTTAAAACTTTTCAATAGTTTGTTTCAGAGGTTGAAGACCATTGTTGGTATTGATTTTTCACGACTAATTCTAAGTGTAGTTGATCTCATAGATGTTAAGAGAAAAAAACAATTTTTGGTGACAGTAAACCGAGTAGCATTTCAAACACTTATTTCTAAAGGAACACAGATTAGTCATGACCTTTTTTTAGAGTCTTTAACGACAAGCCTGGTTCAATTAGCACCCCAAATTTTTAAAAAACAATCGACTTCAAAAGCTGAAGCTCCCTCTATTGAGCAAAAAACACTTAAGACAATAATTAAAAAGGTTTCATTAAAATCTAAGAGTAAGAATGAGATAGTCTCCATCGACCTTGAAAAGTTTAATTCTTTGCTCCGATTAAAACAAGATCTCTTCGAGAATCAAGTGACCGTCCTTTTTTCAGAAGAGGTTTTTAATTTCCATGAAGATTACGATTCCATTATGGTATCCTCTGAAACCTTAATGGATTTCTTAAGTATGAATTATTTGGACCATGAATTAATCATTGCTTTTTCTGAAATCACATTAGAATCAAAAATTTCAGATCAGATCAAAAAACGCATTGATGAACAAAATTCTTCTATTTTTAGACTAGAAGAGAATTTGTTGGATATTCAAAAAAAGTATAATATAATTTCGTTGAATATCAGCTCATTAAAGATTATTTTGCGAACTTTTATTTTCAAGAAAATAGGAGCTTTAAATAGCTTTGAACAATTTTCAGACATAAAATTCACTATTGATTTTTTTGAAGAAATAAAGAAAGAAAACTATTTAAACTTTCAGCAGTTGGCTTTTTATCTTCGTTCTGAGAAATCTAAAAATACTTTTCAAACAGTAACGGAGGCATTATCAACTTTTAATTTAAGCAGTAAATTTTCCATTACAAATCCGAAATTAAAAAATGAACTTTTTTACAAAGATTTAGTTTTTAATTTCTTAGAAACAAAAGCCATTCCAGAATGGGCTAATATTGAGAGTTTTGATGGCAAGGATGTTATTATGTTCATAAAATCTTCAATCAAAATTGAGGACAAATATTATCTAGAACGATTGGTCACCAATTCAAAGGTTTTAGATCATTTTTTAGATTATTTTCAAAACTTAGCACCCCAAGAAAAATCTAAAATTTTACAATTGATTCATCCAAGCGGTGCTAATTTTGATATTTCCATCTTGCTCGAACGTTTGGATGTGTTTTTTGAAAAGGTCACATTTTCTAACTCTTTATCGAATCTTGAGTATTTAACTCAGTTAGTCTTGAAAGAGTCTTTTTGGAAACAAACAAGTCTGATCAGTTTCATTGAAATGTTAGTTCCCTTTATTGAAAAGAAGTCCAAAAAAACTAAAAAGCAGTTATTAATTTTCATCTCCAAGACGTTCCCAATTTCAACTAAATTAATAGAACTTGAAAAAAATGTTCAATTTTCTGATGCAGATAAAATTGAAGTTTTAAAGTTTTATTTGGAGTTTGGTGATTTCCCTAAACACATAAAAATTTATAACAAAAAGATCGAAAATCAATTAGGGGAATTCCTTTTAAAAGATCAGTACGTACTCGCACAAATTTTAAAAGAGTACAAAAGTAGGACACTAGAATTGGAAAGACTATTAACTTTTATTTCCTTAGATGCTGTTGTAGATTTGTTTGATCAAACTGTTTTTAAAGATAAGTTACTAACTTTTTCGTTAGCAAAAGTTTTAAAGAAATTTTTGATTTCAGTAAAGCCTGATACTAAATCAAAAGTACTGTTCATTGGAAATCTTGTCACAAGCTTTGAAAATAATAGACTTACCCAGACAACACTATTCGATTTTTATAAAAAGATTAAAATGGAATCTTCCAAAGATTACCAAAATTTTGTGTCTTTATTGAAAAAAGAATTAAAAACTAGAGGAGAGGAGGAGTTTATTTTGCATGAAAAACTATTAAATAAAATTGAATTCTCCTTTCAAACTCAAGAGTTGGATAAGGTAGAGGTAATGGAAAATATTGACCTATTGGATTATTACCTTGAAATTGGATCTGTAAACTTTGAAAACAAGACTTTTTCAAAAACGGATTTGTTTCAGATTCTTTTGGACTCAATTAAGAAAGCAGAGTTTCGTACCAAAAAGATGGTTTTTGATTGGGTGAAATACAAACTCAAACGAACGCGTCTTTTAGAGATAATTCCTAAAGATAAAAGTCAAATACTTATCCAACTGATCCATTCTGAACTACCTAAAAATTGGTCGCTTTTTTCAGCCACATTGGAACAACTCTTTGATATTCCTATTGAAAAACTATTAAACTTTGATACCCAAAGAGAGCTTGACACAAAAATGATAGAATACTGGATCAAAAAAAACATCCACTTAGACTCTTCTTTTCAGATTTTAATTCATCTGTTTGAAGAAGTTCTTGTAAATCAAAAATTGACTGGCAAAGAGTTTTTTGAAGATTTTAGAGATTCGGATATTGAATACCCTATTGAGACTAGCAATTTTGTAGCATCTTTAAAGCGTACTTACGACAATTACAATAATAAACTTTCTGGAGATGACCTATTAACCAATAAAGAAGAGGAGAATCAAGAACAAACCGAGACCGATGCAATAGTTGTTCAAAATGCAGGGTTGATTATTTTATGGCCATACTTTTTTAGACTTTTTGATAAGTGTGGCTTGTTAATTGATCGTAAATTTAAAGACGAGACATCCCTTCAAAAGGGAATTATTCTGACTCAATATCTGGTTACAGGATCATTAGAAATTCATGAAAATGAATTGGTCTTAAATAAAATTTTATGCGGAGCGGAACAACGAACTCCAGTTGATGTGAAACTCAACATAGATGAAGTAGAATTGCAAATTTGTGATTCTCTTTTAAAAGGAGTTTTGCAAAATTGGCAAAAACTCAATAATTCTAGTGTGGAAACCTTGAGACAAACCTTTTTAATTAGAGAAGGAATCCTTACCCCAAACGAGTTGGATTATGATTTGGATATTGTAAAGGAAACATTTGATGTACTCTTGGAAACGATTCCATGGAATATTTCAATAATTCAAACAACATTTATGAAAAATAGAATTATCGTGGATTGGAAATAATAAAAGACTATGGAAAACACTAATGCATTAAAAAATAATAGCATAACCATACAAAATGAATTGAATTGGTTATCTGATCTTATTGACAATCGATTAGATTTTTTTTTCTCTTCTGAAGTAGACAAGCAATTTGTCTCTCTTTCGAGTCCTGATTTAGATGAGGATACAAGTAATATGGCCGCTTTTATCAAAAGAGATTTATCAGATGATTTTGAACGTTTGTTGATAATAGGAGCAATTGCAGCAAATCTATTCCCTGAGGTGTACGATCGTTTTTTAATAAAAAATAAAACTCTAGATAAGCCTTACACTGAATTTGGCGGTAGAAAAAATTCAGATTCTAATTACTTTGAACCTACGCTAAGGACTATTGTCTTTATCATGTACGGATCATCGATAGTTCACAAAATTAAACTAATCAATTATTTTAATTTTGATCATATTTTTAAACAAAGTAAAATTCTAAGTCTTGGTCAATCCACAGAACCATTAGAACTTTTGGATAAAACACTTAAGTTGGGAGAGGAATTTATGTTGCATATTACCAGTGGCACTCCTTTTAAACCATCTTTCACCTCAAGCTTCCCTGCAAGTCGATTGGACACCCCATTAGATTGGGGAGATCTTGTTTTAGAAGATAATTCACTTGATGAAATTAATATGATAGATACTTGGTTGCAAAATCAGAATCATTTTCATGAAAACCCAGTATTGAGTAAAAAAATAAACAAAGGATACAAGGCATTATTTTACGGACCTCCAGGTACTGGGAAAACACTTTCTGCTTCTTTAATTGGAAAAAAAAATAATTTAGATGTTTACAGAATTGACATTTCCCAAGTAGTGTCTAAGTATATTGGAGAAACGGAGAAAAACCTGGGAAATATATTTGATATTGCCGAAAACAAAAACTGGATTCTATTTTTTGATGAAGCGGAATCTTTATTTTCTAAACGAACAACAGTAAGTGATTCTAAGGATAAATTCGCAAACCAAGAAACAGCCTACCTTTTGCAAAGAGTTGAAAATTACAACGGGCTGATTTTGTTAGCAACTAATTTAAAACCCAATATTGATCTTGCATTTTCCAGAAGAATTCAAAGTGTTGTTAACTTTCCTATACCTTCAATTAAACAACGTGAAATTTTATGGAAGAATGCTTTAAAAGATTTGGTTGAAATTAAAGAAAAAGATCTGAAAGAGATTGCAAAAAGCTATGAAATTGCTGGAGAATCAATTAAAAATATAATTCAATATGCTTGGTTAAAAGCGATGCACAAGGACAGTCAAATTACATTGAATGAAATACTTATGGGAATCAGGAGGGAACTAAATAAAGATGGGAAATCATTCGAAAAGTAATCATAAATCCAAAATGATTTTGAAGTTAAAATGTCTTCCTCTCTGAGAGGCATAGGGAACATTTTGTCCATTAAGAGAACGGTTAATCCATTTGGTGTAATTTTCTCCTTCTTCTCTCAATCCTAAATCAAAACTGCCTGCTGAAGATCTAATACCTGGATGATAATATAGCTTATTTAGAATATTATTCAGACTAAAGGAAAACTTTAATGAAGGGAGTTGTTTAAAGCCAAAAATAAAATTACTGTTTAAAACAAAGTATTCAGGAATACTATTGGTCTGGTTTAAACCAAAATTTAGGAATTGTGTTGTATTGGGTCCTACCGCTTTTTCGGCCACGTAGTTCGCTCTTAAATTTAGACTGGACTGAAACGATTTTCCGTCTATAAAAGTGGTAACTCCCATGTTAAATCGTAATTGAGCAATATCTCCAACTCTTTTTTCATCAACCTCAGTTTCAGAACTTAATTCAGAATTTAGAACTTCTTTCAAACTCAAAGAACCTTCATAAGGATCTAAAAAGGTACCGTTAAGGTCAAGTCTTAAAAGCTTTGATTGATATTTTAAATTTAACATTCCACCAATAGTAACATAAGCATCCTCATTTACATTTTGACCAAATCCCAACTCATTAACTTTTAAATCAATTGCATTCTGAACTTCATAAACAAAGCCAGTTAGGTTCCACTTAAACTTTTTATTGTCACTACTCCCAAGAAGGGAGAGGTCCAAATACTGTATTTCTTCGGGCAATAAGTTAGGGTTAGGAATTCTATTTCCACCCGTAGAGAATTTGTTGTAAAGTGATACATTTTGAAACCCCTTAGAATAGTTTGTTTTAAAAGTTATTTGTTCTGTTGTGAATACAAGACCCAAACGGGGTTCAAATACCTCATAACCTTCAGTAGAGCGAATAATTTGTCTGTCATAGCGCGCACCAAAATTAAAATGAAGTTTTTCTTTTAGAATGATGTTTCCTTGTAAAAAGGGACCAAGTTCATATAATTTATAAATGTTATTTTTAGATGAATTGCCAGAAGGTTCTCCAAATTCTTCAGCTAAAGTAGCATCAAGCACTTCTTTGTACTCACTTTCATCATTGAGTTTGGTGTTGAAGTCTCTGTAAAATAAATAATCCCCTTGACTGGTAGTAGTTCTTCGATCGACTCCAAATGTGATATTTAATTTTTGAGAGTTGTAAAACATTCTTGCTTCTGTCCTCCCCTGAAGTGTTTGATAGTAATAGAATTGGTTTCGCCAACCGTGAGGGATTTGATTATCCACAGAATTTTCGGAATTAAAATAGATTAAATCACGAATATTTAATCCGGAATTGGGGTTACCAAAGGGTTTAAAATTCACACGGTTTGTTTCTTTCCCCAAGGAGTGTGACTTGATTGAGGTTTGAACCGAAAAACTCAAATTATCGTTAAATGTGTGATTGTATTTAAGGTAGGTAGTGGTGTTTATGGGTGCCCACACGGATCCGTTTCTGGAAGGAGCAATATCCAAATCTTGCATATGATTTAATCCTTCAGCTCTTTTCCAAGTTCGAAATCCAAGAGTCAAATCTTTGATGGCAAGTTTAGCTCCTAAAAAGTAATTTTCTGTATGATTAGAATATCTTAAGTAGTTTCCATTCACTTTGCCTGTATAAGCTTGTTTATCGTACAGTGCCGCTTGTTCTCTGCCAAATTCAGATAATAAAATATTGTTGTCTACAATATCAATAAATGGGTTTGCTTCATTTAAGTTATTGGAAGTAAGGTAGGTGTCCAGTTGTGTTCTATTTCTAAAATTTTGTCCTAAATGATCGTATTCAAATTGTTCCAAATCAATAGCAGAATAATTATAAAACTCTAAATGGGACATGTCGTGTTCATTAGAACGATAGTATCGGCCCGTAACTTGAAAATTAACTTGCTGTTCTTTAATACTGTTCCCAAAGGTAAAGTCAGCATCGTAGGTGTCAAAACTTCCTCCAGTGAAATTTCCATTAAAATACATTGAGCTTCCTTGTTCTAATTTTTCATTTTCAAAGAAGTTACCAGCTTCCTCTTTTGGCGAATAGGTAACGATGTTGATAGTCCCTAAAAATGCCCTAGGGCCATACATGGTTGCGGATGGACCGTAAAGAATTTCTACTGCTTTAATATTGCTGATAGGGTATTGTCTTGAAATGTAGGCAATGTTTGACCATAAGTCGTTTTCCTCAACACCATCAATCATCAATAATGTTTTTTCAGTTGTTCCTTGACGGTAACCCAACTGGTAAATATTTGCAAAATTTAAGGAATGAGTCTTACTGATTTCAAATCCTGCAACGTCGGATAGCATGTCTATTAAATCCACATATCCTCGTGCTACGATGTCTTTTGCTTCAATAATTTCAACAACAGCAGGAGCAGTTTTAAGATCTTCAGGTCTTTTGGATACTGATGATACGGTAACTCTTAAATTTTCTTTTTTGGTATTGTAAAGGAGTTTCTGAAAGACAATATTTTGATTTTCAGGTTTGTAATTTGAATTAGAGGAAACAATCTGGTTTAAATACCGAGTTGCCAAGGCGATAGAATCTTCTGCAATAGCAGTCAAAGCTAAAAGTTCACGCATTCTATTGGTGTTACTCAGCGAAAGTTTTTTATTGGGACTCAAGCAACATTTTAAATTGTTTTTAAGAGAAGGAAACTGACCTATTACGTATAATTCTTTTAGATTTTCAATCTTACAGTCGCAGTTGTTTTTTTGAGCTTCTGCGTTTAAAAAAAACAGAAGAAGTAGTGAAAGCAAAAAAACCTTTCTATTTAAAAGAGTTATCATCAATAGTATTTGGTATATAAATTTAATAAAAGATAAGGAATATGAAGTCATCTAAAATAAAATTCAAATAAATGTTTAACTCTCCAAAAGCGTTTTTAATTTATTGATTTCAAATTCGCCATTGTTGTAAAAATTAGATAACCATAATCTATAATATTTAAAATTTGATTTTTGTGCGAGTTGGCAACGATCAATGTCAAAAATGTAGTCTTCAAATCCATTGTGAATTATTTTACCATTGATATCCAAAAGGAGAACTTCTCCAGATTTTTTAATCAAGGCTATTTCAAATTCATAACCTCCAATTTTAAAGTAATTTTCAAAATAAATCTTCTGGTTGAGTTTTTTAGAAAGATTCTCAACGAGATCGATAGAAAAGGATTTTAACAATTCAGAATTCAATCTTCTTTTATGTGGATTGTTAAATTGTTTTTGACTTACTACCTGCAGAACTTCAGTTGCCCCCTTCTGATTTTCCTCAAAAATCGCTTTCACATAATTTAAATAAGCATATAGTATACTTTTACCTCTATTGCCATTTTCTTGAATAAGCGTTTGATATCCTTTGTAAACAGCTTCAGGAATTGAGGAGAAAACAACCATTTTATCTATTGCTCTAGTAATAATAACATTTAATAATTTATGACCTCTTTTACGAGTATTTACTGGGCCAAAGCGCTCTTGAAAGACTCCCTTATCATTTAAGCCATAGGTAGTCCCTATGATAATTATGTTCCGCTCTTCTCCTTGAATGTTTTCAATATTTTTCACAAAAAATCCCTTGGTTTGAAGTTCTTGAAGTTTTTTATAAAACTTCAAACTTGTTTTGGATCGAATTTCAAGCTGATTCAAAACCTCTTCTCGTTGTTTCAAACTAAAAGTTGCCACCCCTAAAGATTGATTTGAAGGAACTTTTTCTTCGATGTAATTTACAATTTCATGGGCTTCAGTTTTGTTGATACGATTGATAAATTTTCCTTCTACAGGATAAAACTCAATGGCAGTATACTTTTGGTTTGGTGGTTTAGGGATTAAGCGTGATTTGTAAAATGCCGCATTAGAGAAGTTTATTAAGTCAGGATGTTTAGAACGGTAATGAATATCTAGATAATGCGAGTTATAATTTTTGGAGATACAAAAATCAAGTAGTGATTTTGTATTTTCCTGTTTATTTACCTCTTCATTATCATTAAATTTTGAAGAAGATTCTGTAAAATAATCCATGGGAGGAAGCTGATGGATATCGCCTGCTACAATAGATCTTTTTCCTCTCAATAATGAGGCAAATGTGTCTTCAATTTTAAGCTGACTTGATTCATCAAATATAACATAATCAAAAAACCCTTTTTTCAGAGGAAAAAGACTCGAACAACTACTGGGATTGGTCATAAAGACGGGAAAAAAGGATTTGAGGATTTCCGTCTCATGATTTGAGATTTTAGTTAAAGAATATTTTAGACGATTGGGAGTACTTTTCTTTGAAAAAAATTGTTCAATAGTAAGATCAGTTACAATTTTTTTAAATTTTTGTATGCCTTCCAATCGATTGCGATTGAGACGGTATAATGTTTTTTTAAGAATGTAATCATTGATTTGTTTTACATCCGTTTCAATATCGTAATATCCTTTTTCAAAACCATTAAAATCAAAATTATCAATAAAGTTTTCGTGGAGTAAATGAGCGCAATACCAATCAAAAAAATCTTTTTCGAAAGAGGCTCCAATCGTACCCATTTTGTAAATAAGAGTTTGGTCATTTTTTCCATGACTGATGTAGTAAGAATGGAAGTCCTTCAATCCATCAAAATCATTTACCTGCTCTATTAATTGAAGGATAGATTGAGCAAGAAAATCAATTTTTTTTGCCAGATCAAAAGCATTGAGCTTGCTGTTGAATGAGGAGTCAAATACAGATAGGTTTTTAATTTGATGGGCATAGTGTCGATATTCTTTCTGTATGTCATTAAGGGTTGAATCATCAGAATCAACAAAGTCTAGATACTTAAATGCAAAGTTGCTTTTACCAATCAGTGCTTTTTCCAGACGAGGAGAAAGTTGCTTCAGCTTATGGTAGTAGGCCTCATACATAGAGGAAATGCGACTTTGAAAAGTGATTTTGTCAGTAGCGAAAATAGCTTTATTAACAAGTTCATAAAAGGATTGATAAGGATTGAGAATCTTAAACTTTTCAGCAGTTTTTTTAAACAAATCTTGAAGTGTTTTATATTCTTCTAGAGTGAATGTGTAAGCATCTACTTTTAATTCAAGTGATGTGCTTAATATTTTGTACCGATCTGATTTTAGTGATACTACGAGATCAGAATACGTAATTTTTTCACCTAGAATAGGCTGAAATAACTTTTTTTTAGTTTTGTTGATCAGCGTAATTACTTCCTCAACTTTTAAAATTTTGTCTTGAATCAGTTTCTCTTCGACAGAAGAAAAATAAATTTTTTTCTCTTTTGTTTCAGAAAAAATTGAGTTTCCACTATTCATTTTAATTAAGATGTCGCGTACTTTATTGACAACTCTTCGCCGATCTTTTTTTATCTCTGAAATGTTAATGCAATAATCGTTAAACCCCAGCTCTCCTAAATTCTCATAGAGTACATCAATCGCTGTTTTTTTTTCACAAACAACCAAACAGGTTTGTCCTTTGCTTAAGATGTAACTAATAGCTGCGGTCAGGGTTTTACTTTTTCCAGTACCAGGAGGACCATGAATAACGATATTTTTTTTTTCGTTTATTGTTCGAATAACTCTTTGCTGTGAATGGTCAAGTGCAAAGCCAGCATAGAGGGAGTCATTGAGGTTCTTTTCTATTTTGAAAGAACAAGGAATGGTTTTGTTTTCTAGGGTGTTGTAATCAGCAATAATTGCTTCTTTGGAGCCAGCATAGATCCCTAAAACACCGTTGTTAATCAGCTTTGGTTTATGATCAATAAAAAATTTTGGATTCTCTTTTTCAAAAGAATCAAGCGGGTAAAATCGATAATTTTTATTAAGAGGCATACAACCTAAGGTTAAGAGAATCGTATTTAGAGTATTTAAAATTTGTTCAAAGCTTGTTGATTCATTATTAAGGTTGGGTGAAGCGAAGTCTGAATGATAATACCTTCGTATTTGGCTGATGAGTGAAGGGTTGATTAAAATGCTATCACTGGCTTTTCGACTGACACTAATAGCCCCAGTTCTTTTTAAATGTCCAGAAATTTGAACATCCCAAATGAGAATAGGTAAAGTGTTAATTCTCTTTTTTTTAGGTTCAGCTATTTCAATGAGGGGAAATCCAATTCCTACAGGGTCTAGATTTAATTCGTTTTTAAAATCAACATTTTTACGCAATAAGTGCAGGAGCCTTCTTTCGTTTCTGTTTTCGGAAAGGTTTTTAAAGTGAATGGGGAATTTATATTTGAAAGGCTCATTAGATAAAAGTTTATGTGAGATTTGTAGAGGGTCTAAGCCTATCAAGAGACTACTTAAAGAGATTAAGTCTATCTTATTAACACTCTTCTTTGGATGGGCATTGATAAAAATTGAGCGTGCATTTGAGTCTATTACCTTATCTTTTAATTTAGCAATAGAATAGTCTCGATCCATTAACTAAAAAGGTTGATCTTTAGACTTCATTAGTACTTTGGTCATAGAGGAACCAACATTTCCAGTCAGAATAGTAAACAAGTCAAAGCCTATGAATACTATGAAGGTTGAAAATATTTCACCTACAGCAGTAATGGGGTAAATATCTCCATAACATAGGGTATTGAGGGTGGCTACCGACCACCACATGGCAACAAATATGTAGGAAAATAAAAAAAGTTCTCTTTTGACATCATTAAAAGACTGTTTTAATTTGGCTAATGTATCCTGATAACAAAAAAATTTGAGTAACCTAAGCAGACGGAACAGTCGGACGGCTCTTAAAGATTTTAAATCTATACCCATAGAAATGTAAAAAGGTAAAATGGCAATGAGATCAATTAATCCAAAAAAACTAAAGATGAACCTGAAGGGTTTAGGGCTGGTAAAAAGTCTCAGTAGGTATTCCAAACTAAAAATTAGAATGGAAGATAATTCAACAATATTTAATACTTCAATGAGTCGGACAGAAAAATTAGGATTGGTTTGAACGGAAAAGTTTAAGATGGATATTAGAATTAAAACTTGGATGCTTTTTTCAAAAAAGGAGGCAAAATTTGAATTCTCGAAAAGAAAGTTATTTAGCTTATTTCTCAACTCTAATTTTTTTAATTTTAATTGTTCAGATAAAGTGCGGTTAAAAGTTTTGAAAAGTAAAGTTCACACTTTGAGTTAATTTTTACTCTGGTATTTGAGCGAGATAAAATTTAAAATTCTGAAATGTTTGAGGTGAATTGAAATTTGATTGAACTTAATGTGTTTAAAATTAATACCCGGAGTGTTTCTAGATCAGTATTGTAAATGGTTTGACAATACTTCAGATAAACGTTTTGTTCATTCAAACCCAAATGACCCAAAAATAGCCTCTTGTTAATAGTGATAATTTTGTTTTGCAAAACCTCTCTATTTTGATCCCCAACTGTAAATGGGAAATAATACTGTAAAACAGAAATCCCATTAAGCTCCTTTTCAATATCCTTAAGAAACATTAGATAGATTTTCAGGGTAGGTAGTTCAGGGATATCATCAAAATTTAACTCTACAGCAAGTTGTTCCACTGAAGAACCCTCAATTTTGAACGTCTCCTTTTCAACGGCGTAGAAATCTTCTTTAAGTAAATTCTTTATTGTATCAATCATTAGTTTTTTTTAAAATGGGTTGTACCAGCTCTTTTCCTTTTTTCTCTCTTTATCATAATCTTTACTGAACTTTTTCACATTTTTAGAGGAAAGGTTTTTGGACACCCCAATATCTACGTTATCCATTTGTTTTTTCCCCCAATTCCTTGGATCTAAAGCTGAGCCCCAAGATTTAGAAGCACCTTTGTTTGAGCTTATTACGTCACCTTTGTCATTTTTAGTTCTAGACCACCCTTCGTCTTCATACTTAGAATTTTTTGAGGCCTTATATTCTTCAGCGGCCGAACCATCAGTATCCAAATCTGTACCTACGGCATTTTTTCCAGTCTGATTCCATCCTAATCGCTTATCGATCTTTGCTTTCCAATTCAGCGGATTAAACTTCGATCCTTTCTCTTTTTCTATTCTTGCCTTATTCTTTTCTGTTCTATCAGAGATAATTTCATCATCTGATCTTAATCTTCTAGCTTCACGGTCTCTGAGATGTTGAACGCCTGCACCAGCAGCTGACGTTGCAGCAGAAACTCCAGCAGACGCTGCTCCAAGTGCAACACCTACAGGAGCTCCAACACCGGAAGCTGTGAATCCAGCTCCAATTGTACTGAGTGTAGACGCAACTGTTCCAGCTCCAGCACGACCCATACGGTCTTTTTCTAATTGGATTTTAGTCCTAATATTTATTTTTTCTTCATCAGTTTTTGCTTCATCTAAACTCTTTTGTAAATCATTTTTATTCTTACGAGACTCATTAAAATCATAGGCTCCTTTTGCCATTCCATACGTTCCGCCAATTAAGCCTCCTACTCCAGAAGAAATACCCGCGCCTGCTGCGTCACCAGCAGTCTTTAAGCCAAAGCTAGTTGCACCTGTTATTGCTTGAGCTCCTTTAGCAGCTGCATCTCCTTTGTTATTTTTTGCCCATTCTTTTGCGCTATTTGCTCCACTTTTCGTTGCATCCCAGGCAGTATTTGCTCCACTTTTCGTTGCATCCCAGGCAGTATTTGCTCCACTTTTCGTTGCATCCCAGGCCCTTCCAAAAAATCCTTTTTTCTCCTCCTCTTGTTGACCATCTTCTGCAAGCTGAGCTACATTAGTGTTTGCTGAAGAAGAACTGATCAATTTGTTTTGATTAACTGTTGTTGAATTATTTAAAGCTTTTGCACCCATTTTTGTTGCTTCACTTTCCAAGGCACTGTCATCGTTTATTGAAGTTCCATTAATTTCTTTTGTTGAATTTACTCTACCTTGTTTTTGTTGTACAACATGCCATGCCTCATGAGCTAGATGCTTTTCTTGCCCTCCTCCAACATGAATCTGATTTCCCTCTGCGTAGGCGTGAGCTCCTAAATCTGATGGCTTATTAGAATTGTAATTGACTTTAACGTCGTCAAGTGAAATTCCTGAAAGCGATTCCATACCTTGTTTGAGAGGGTCTGGGAGCCCAGTATTATTTTTATTTGCTTTTTCTTGAAGATTGGATAAATCACTGTTGCTGGAATGAGCGTCAGATTTTTCCTGAAGGGCATTCAATTTCTTTGATGCAATACTTTTATATTTATCAGGGCTACTTTGTTCTGATGAATTTTTCTTGCTTTTAGCGGCTGCGGACTCTTTTTTAATTCTTTTTTCAGGAGAAGAAAACATAGTAAATAAGTTTAATTAAATATACAAAAATTACTCACTTTTTGGAAGAAGAACATTATATTAAAGTTTAGTAATCCCTTGGTGAGTGAATTCAATGCTTTCGATTGCTGCCTCAGATGATTCTGAATTCATTTCTGTTGAGGTATATTTTAGAGGAAATGCGTTGTTTATCTGCCATGTGATTCTAGGCTCTGTAGTTTCATCCAGCAAACGAATAACAATAGTCATGCGTTTGTATGTGTTGAGCGCAATCTTTGAGATCAAAGCTTGGTATATATCGTCTTGAGCAAAAACTCCTTTTTTCAAAGTTAAATTTCCAGATTTTTTGATCCCTGGCATTTGAATGGTACCAAAACTAGGATCATTGCCATGACGATATGAGATATTATCAGCCTCAATTTCTAATCCAGAAACTTCAAGAAAAGGTAAATCTGTAAGGTCATCAATGTCAACCGAAAAATAAAATTTAGGTAAAGGCCAAAACTGATCTTGTTCACCCCCTGTTCCTGCCCTTGGTACTGCCATTTTGTAAACACTAATATTAGATAAACTAAATTAATATATTTTTTTAATTTTGAGTTTATAAATAAAAAATTAAGAATATTGGGATTATGTGTTTGTTCCGGTGCTAAGGCAAAATGTTCCTTCGGTGAGAAGGAAGTTGATTTATCTGCTTTACCGTTACCTTTAGCACCAAAAGATGAGGGAAATGCTCAATTGAGTGTAATGGATTTTATTCCATTTTTAAATATACCTGCATTTGGAAAATGCAAATCACCGGCGAATCCAATGAACTGGAAAATGGCAGGCCCTGTTCCTGTTTTTGTTCCATCTTCCTGTTTACCTATCACGATGACACCATGGAGTCCAGGTGCAAAAAAGTTAAAAATTTTAGGAGGTAATGCGGCTCTTCTAGAGGACGATAAAAATATGTGTATGTGGGCAGGTCAAATTGAAATAACTGATCCCGGGCAAAAAACAGTTAAAGCCAAATAGTCAAGGGAGAATTTACAAGAAAAAATATCGAATTTTCCAAACTTTTGTCATGAAGAATTATTTAAATATATAACTTTGTGATGCCTATCCATTTGGTATGTGGGGTGTAATCTTTTTATACAAGATTTGTGATCAAGATGTTTATCAAAACGTTTTGTTTCCTTAATTGTCCAGCTTGGATGGGATGCTGCTTTTCAAGCTATATTTGGAACCGTCATAGAAATAATATTATATTAAATGGAAATATAAACATTGAATACAAGTAAAAAAGCAATATCATTTATGTTTTTAGCTGTTTTATGTTTCAGCTGCGCAAATTTTTTTGTTAAAACACTTTCTTTATATTTCGATTCGTTTCAAATATTGCTATTTCGAGCAATTCCGATGTTATTAATAAGCTTCTTTCTGATTAAAAGACAAAAACTGAACCCACTTGGAAATAAAAAAATACTATTAATAATTAGATCTCTAATATGTGTTTTTTCAATTATCCTATACTACAAATCATTTAAAATGTTAGATATTGGAGCTGCAGTTTCCCTAAGATATTTAGCTCCTGTATTTTCGATATTTGTTGCTCTTATAATTTTAAAAAACAAACTCCATCCAATAAATATTTTTACATCAATTCTCGCGATATC
>Ga0181562_10002092_pt1 | contig 15508 bp, 12 predicted proteins | sample 011ome_26_FD_139344 | JGI IMG/M metagenome (GOLD analysis project Ga0181562, IMG submission 139344) | Coastal salt marsh microbial communities from the Groves Creek Marsh, Skidaway Island, Georgia - 011511BT metaG (megahit assembly) | ecosystem: Environmental > Aquatic > Marine > Intertidal...
ACGCAGCCCAAAAAACAGGTGTGGAAGCAATATTGGGTTCAAGTAGAGGGGTTGCCGGAGAGTCAGGCCCTTGAAAGACTGCGTCGAGGATTGTTGCTAAAAGATGGCCCCACGCTTCCTGCTCGAGTGGAGATCATCAGCCCGCCGCCAGTCTGGGACAGATCACCGCCCATTCGCTACCGCGCTAACATACCGACTACTTGGCTCAACATTCAAATTCAAGAAGGTCGGAATCGTCAAATTCGACGCATGACAGCGTGTGTGGGCCATCCGACATTGCGGTTGGTACGGCACAGAGTCGGGGACTTTGAGTTGGGCTTGCTGCAGCCAGGAGAATACCGCGTTGTCGAGGTGCCACGGGAGTTTACGCTGAAGTCTAGGGTGAGGATAACATCGTGATAGAGAACCTGCGATTAACGACCGCTTGTGTCGTGTTTCGAGAAGGTCGATACCTTTTGGTTGAAGAACGAGACAAAGTGACAGGCCGCATGGTCTTTAACCAGCCAGCGGGCCATCTCGAAACAGGCGAGAGCATAATCGAGGGCGCCATTCGAGAGACGCGTGAAGAAACAGGTTACCTGGTGAGTCCCTCGGGGTTTATCAGCATGGGGCTCTACAGCCCGCTAGAACGACCGTTGACCTATTTACGCGTTACGCTTCTGGCTGAGATTATCGATCAGGTTGAGAGTGCCACGCTCGACCCAGATATCCACGCAATACACTGGCTGAACTACGACCAAATTCGCGCGCAATCTGATAAACTACGTAGCCCTATGGTACTCGATGCCGTTGAGCGTCATCGCTCCGGCCAGATCCATTCACTGAACCTAATTGCTACGCTATGAAGAAACACCAAAAAGTCATTGTGGGGTTGTCCGGTGGAGTTGATTCCTCTGTCGCGGCCTACCTGCTCCTACAGGCGGGATACGACGTTGAAGCTCTGTTCATGAAAAACTGGGATGAAGACGACGACACGGAGTACTGTACCGCAATGCAGGACTTTGCGGACGCGTCAGCAGTGGCGGCTGAGCTGGGCATTGTGCTCCACGGAGCCAATTTTGCGAGGGAATACTGGGATCGCGTGTTCGAATACTTTTTGAACGAGTATCGATCAGGTCGCACACCCAACCCCGACATTTTGTGCAATAAAGAGATTAAATTCAAAGCCTTCTTAGATTATGCGCGTAAGCTGGGTGCTGATTTTATCGCCACGGGGCACTACGCTCGGCGTGGAATTTCGGCGGATGGTAGCACCACCTTGTTAAAGGGGCTCGATGCTACTAAAGATCAAAGCTATTTTCTGCACGCTGTATCGCATGAAGCGCTCCAAAGTACGCTTTTCCCCTTAGGCGAGCTCCCAAAAACAGAGGTGCGTGCGATTGCCGAGCGTGCTGGGTTGCCCACATTTAATAAAAAAGACTCAACGGGTATATGTTTCATTGGTGAACGCCGGTTTTCCGATTTCCTGTCCACTTATTTGCCAGCCCAGCCGGGTGCAATTGTCACAGACTCCGGGGTAGAACTCGGCAACCATCAAGGTTTGATGTACCACACGATTGGACAGCGTCAAGGTCTGGGTATCGGTGGCACCAAAGACTTCGATGAATCACCTTGGTACGTCGTAGACAAAGACCTAGAGCATAACAAATTGGTGGTCGCACAGGGCAACAATAACCCCCTGCTGTTCAAGCAAACCATGACAGTAACATCGCCATTTTGGATCAGCGGCACTCTACCCGCCCCTGACTTTGAGTGCGCAGCTAAAATTCGTTACCGCCAGGCGGATCAGCGTTGTACGGTGACGTCATGCGAAGGCGAGCTACAAGTGCACTTTGAAACACCACAGCGGGCGATCACACCGGGTCAGTCGGCCGTATTCTATTTAGACGACCGCTGCCTTGGTGGCGGTGTGATTGAGGCAGCTGCATGAGCATGGAAAATCAAGTTTGCGCGCTCGCCGGTGTATTTCAAAGTGCCCGATTAGTTGACCGCATCGCCGTCAACGGCGAATGCCCGCAAGGCTTTTTTGGTGCCTCTCTCCACTCCTTATTTAAGTTCGATGCGAGCGACGTCGAATCAATCTACGGAGGTGTTGCCGGTGTCAAATTAGGGCTCTCGACTATTGTGGATGCATTTGGGAAGAATCCCGACCCACAGCACCAGGCTACTCTGCGCTACGCGTTCGGCATAATGCACCTAGAGCGAAAATTTGCTCTTGACCCCGCGATGCAAAAGCAAGTTCGGAATCGTTTAGAGCACGCAGCATTTAAGGCGGAACATTTCAGCAGCGATCCCAAGTCGCTGTGCCACAATTTGGCGGGCATTTACCAAGATACACTAAGCCAACTCAGCTTTCGGATCAAAGTATCAGGAAACAGCCAATATCTGTCGCAAGAGATCTATGCGGATCAAATTAGAGCGCTACTGCTGGCAGGGATACGGTCTGCGTTTTTATGGCGCCAGATTGGTGGCCAACGGTGGAAATTATTATTTAATCGCAAAAAGATCGTGTACACGGCTAACGAGCTGTCGAATCGCCTAGAAACCTATTAAGGACCCATTATGCATTTAACTAAACTGACCGCGGTGACGCCTATCGATGGTCGCTATCACTCAAAAACGTCTGGATATAGCGACATCTTCAGCGAGTTTGGGCTAATCAAACGCCGCGTATTGGTAGAGGTCAGATGGTTGCAAGCCATGTCTCAGAATGCTGGGATTCCAGAGATTGCGCCCTTCACGGAGTCCGACAACACGTTTTTAGATGAAATTGTTACACGCTTCAGCCTGGAAGACGCTCAGCAAATCAAACAAACCGAGGCAACCACCAACCACGACGTCAAAGCGGTGGAGTACTTTATTAAAGCCAAATTGGCTGAGCGCCCTGCTCTTAACGTTGCCAGTGAATTTGTACATTTTGCGTGCACCTCGGAGGATATTAACAATTTATCGCACGCATTAATGCTAAAGGACGGTTTGGCTAACGTTTTGATACCAGAGCAGTGTGCGGTGATGGATGTGATTGAAGCCTTAGCCCTTGAGAACGCTGATCTGCCCATGTTGTCGAGGACCCATGGCCAAACTGCATCCCCCACGACCTTGGGTAAAGAATTCACCAACGTTCTGAAACGCCTGCAGCGACAGCAGGCTTTGATTCGCAAAGTGGAAATACTGGGTAAATTTAACGGTGCAGTCGGCAACTACAACGCCCATATGAGCGCCTACCCTAACCTTGATTGGTCAGCGATATCCAAGTCCTTCGTCGAGAGTCTGGGGCTGGTTTGGAATTCGCACACGACGCAAATCGAACCGCACGATTACATGGCGGAGCTGTTCGACGCAATCGCACGGTTTAACACCATTATTTTAGATCTTGATCGCGACATCTGGGCTTACATCTCAAACGGTTACTTTAAGCAAAAGACGATAGCAGGTGAAATCGGTTCATCGACTATGCCTCACAAGGTTAACCCCATTGATTTTGAAAACTCAGAGGGCAATATAGGATTAGCGAACGCGATCTTTACTCATATGGCCCAGAAGCTGCCTGTAAGCCGTTGGCAGCGTGATTTGACCGACAGTACCGTGCTTCGCAACATGGGCGTTGGCTTTGCTTATACATCGATCGCGCTCTCGGCGACCTTAAAAGGTTTAGGCAAACTAGAAGTAAATCAAACTGTCATCGCTGCTGATCTCGATCGAGCCTGGGAGGTGTTAGCCGAACCGATTCAGACCGTAATGCGTCGTTATGGGATCGAGAAACCCTATGAAAAACTCAAAGAACTTACGCGCGGCAAGCAAATCGATGGTCAGGCGATTTCTGAGTTTATCGACACACTCGAACTGCCCGAAAACGTCAAGGTTGAGCTCAAAGCACTGAGGCCTGATAATTATATTGGAGATGCAGGCGCTTTAGCCCGTGACATTTAAGCGCTTAGAAAATGTGAGCTTTGTCACAAACAGGGCTTGCCTAATCCCTGCTGCGAAGTATTCTTAACCTATGGAGAAAGTGTCAAAATTACAATTTGAAGCGCGAATCGAGCGCGTGAGCTGGAGCGCGAGCAGCGTCATCTGTTCAGCGATCCGCAAGCGCGTCTTCGTAGATGAACAGGGCATACCTGAGTCGGTTGAGCTCGATAACCTAGACGAGACGGCCTCGCATTATCTAGCGATAGTAGAAAAGAAGCCGGTGGCGACTGCGCGACTACTTGCCGACGGACGAGTGGGTCGTATCGCCGTATTAAGTGCTTATCGCAACGCGTCAATCGGCAGTCAGCTCTTAGAATTCATCAAGCATGATGCTCAAAAACAAGGACTTCCTAAGCTCTACCTGCACTCTCAAGCGGATTCCATTAATTTTTATGTCCGACGCGGTTTTACTGCCATGGGTGAAACGTTTGAAGAAGCTGGCAAGTTGCATCAAGCCATGGAACTCATGCTCGATTATCGTCAGTTTGATGATCATATAATCAGTGCACACTATCCCGAACCTGCGGCTCAGCTGATACTCAATCTTTGCGAGCGGGCGGAGCGTCGGGTGAAAGTCTTTTCGGATACGCTTGACCACGCCCTGTTCGATAACAAAGAGCTGGCCGAGTGTTTGTCCTGCCTTGCTCGGGGAAAGCGCGAATCGCTAGTGCAGCTTTTGATCACGGATAGCAAGCCGATCCAGATAAAGGGGCATCGGCTGCTCGATCTTGCACGAAAACTACCGAGCTCGGTTCAGCTGCATACAACCCGCGTTCCGGAGGCCCTTTCGGGCAAACTTCTGGTGATAGCGGATCACTACGGCGTGGCCTACATGCATAACGTGAATCACCCCAAGTTGCGCTTCGAGCCCGATGACCGCCCGTTGTGCACTCGCATGAACGACGCGTTCGAACGTGTGTGGCAGCGCAGCGAAGGAGACCCAAATCTGCGTATCCTCGATATCTAGCAAGCTGCGCAAAGGGTATGTAATACCCAGAGCACGCTCGCGTTGGTTGTCGATAAAGATCGTATTCTAAAGACCTCGCTAGGGCGCATTGCACAACGCCATGCCACAGAGCCACGTTGGAATATCGCGCTCAACCAATAGGCTCACCATGTTACAGCAGCCCTAGATCATCACGCCGACTTTATCACCCTCGTAGTGAAGGTCATAAACCTTAAGATTATTGCAGGGAAAGCCCTGTGGCTTGATCAGATCGCCAAAGCGTCGCAAATTAAATTCAAAGCCGTGGGCTGAACAATACAGGGCGCCATTCTCTATACGAGCGTAATCCAGCGTGTAGTGTTGGTGGGGGCAGTGCCTCGCGAAGGCAAAGACCTCGCCCTCTTCCTGAGCCAGCAAAATGCTGTGGCTATCAAGCTCGAAGCGGCGACGGTAACCGTCCTCCAAATTAATGAGTCGTTCTAGGACAATGAACCGCATGTTCCACCCAACGCTTAGCTAAAAAGATCGAGAACCCGTTTAGCGGCAGTATACGTTGTGATTTGTTGGTCGGCTACCTGAGACTCTATTTCAGGGATGGCGGCTTTGACGCCTGGGTGAGCGCTGAACCGGGCTTGTAAGCCTTCTTGGATAAGCTGACGCAACCAGGCTAATCGCTGTGCTTCACGTGCATGCTGGAGTTCGCCTGCCTCGTCGCTGGATCGCCAAAACTCGAGAATCATCTCCCACACATCGGAGATACCCTCGTTCTTGAGAGCGGAACAGGTTTGGACCTGCGGTATCCATTGGCCCTCATGGCGAAGAAGATGCATCGCGTTCTGGTAGTGCTGCTTGGCCTGTTTGGCGAGCCCCAGACTTTCACCGTCGGCTTTATTAATGATGAGCGCATCGGCCAGCTCAAGAATTCCCTTCTTAATTCCTTGTAGCTCATCGCCGCCGCCGGGCAGCATCAAGAGCATGAAGAAATCCACCATGCCCGCTACCTGGTGTTCCGACTGACCCACACCCACGGTTTCAACTAAGATCACGTCGAACCCCGCGGCCTCGCACAGCAGCATGGTTTCTCGGGTTCTTTGGGCGACACCACCAAGAGTGCTGCCTGCTGGGCTCGGACGAATAAAGGCATTTTCAGCTCTGGATAGCAGCTCCATACGGGTCTTGTCGCCGAGAATGGACCCCCCTGCCAAAGGCGAGCTCGGATCCACGGCGAGCACCGCCACTCGCTTACCTTGATTCAGAAGATGCAGGCCAAATGACTCGATGAAGGTCGACTTTCCCACACCCGGTACACCCGTGATTCCGATTCGGATACTGTTGCCTGTATAGGGCAGAAGCTCGCCAAGAAGATTCTGCGCACGCTCACGGTCTTCAGCGCGCAGGCTCTCGATGAGCGTGATGCCCTTGGCTAAGGCTCTTCTTTGGCCAGAACGGATCGTTTCGGCCGTGACCAGCATCACTAGGCTCCTGTATTTTCACGAACCGCGTCAAGGACTGCGCGTGCAGATACGGGAATCGGCGTGCCCGGCCCAAAGATGCATTTAACGCCAGCGTCATAGAGTGACTGGTAGTCTTGTTTCGGAATTACACCGCCTGCAATCACAATGATATCGTCTGCACCCTGTTCCCTAAGGGCTTGCACGAGTGCTGGGATCAAGGTTTTATGACCTGCTGCCAGAGACGAGGCACCGACTACATGCACATCGTTTTCAATGGCTTGCTTGGCGACTTCTTCCGGTGTTGAAAACATGGGGGAAAGGTCGACATCAAACCCAACATCAGCAAAAGCCGTTGCGACCACTTTTGCACCGCGATCGTGACCGTCTTGGCCCATTTTGCACACGAGCATCCGTGGGCGGCGGCCGAAATCACTAACAAACTGCTCGATATCCTTGCTAATCATCTTCCAGTCATCATCCTCGTCGAAGGCTGCGCCATAAACGCCGGAAACCGTTTGAGCCGTGGCGTTAAAGCGCCCATATTCCCGCTCCAAGGCTTCAGAGATTTCACCGACCGTCGCTCGAAGACGCGTAGCGGCTACGGCCAATCCGAGCAGGTTGCCCTCGCCGCCCGCCGCGCAAGCCTGCAGTGCGTCTAATGCTACCTGAACGGCGGTCTCATCGCGACTCGCTCGAATGCTCTGGAGCCGCTTAATCTGGGCCTCCCGCACGGCCTGATCGTCGATCGATAGGACCTCAACTTCTTCATCTTTATCGGTTCGGTATTTGTTGACGCCGACGATTACGTCTTCGCCGCGATCGATGCGTGCTTGTTTTTTGGCCGCGGCCTCTTCGATGCGCAACTTGGGCATGCCCGTTTCGATCGCTTTAGCCATGCCCCCTGCGGCTTCGACTTCCTCTATCAGTTCCCACGCCTTGTCGGCAATGTTCTGTGTCAGGTTCTCCATGAAGTAAGAACCACCCCAGGGGTCAACAACCTTAGTAATGCCAGTCTCTTCTTGAATAATCAGCTGGGTATTGCGCGCAATACGTGCCGAGAACTCAGTTGGAAGAGCGATAGCTTCGTCTAAAGCATTGGTGTGCAGAGACTGAGTGCCACCGAACACCGCCGCCATCGCCTCAATAGTCGTTCTTACAACGTTGTTGTATGGATCCTGCTCCGTGAGCGACCATCCCGAGGTCTGGCTGTGTGTTCTCAGCATCGAACTTTTCGGATTTTTGGGATTAAACTCAGCGACGATTTTGGCCCACAGCAGACGTGCCGCGCGGAGTTTGGCGATTTCCATATAGAAATTCATGCCAATACCCCAGAAGAAAGACAAGCGCGGTGCAAAGGCATCGATATCGAGGCCCGCTGCAATGGCTGTCCTGATGTATTCTTTTCCATCGGCCAGGGTATAGGCCAACTCCAGTGCGGCGTTCGCACCGGCCTCTTGGATGTGGTAGCCCGAGATACTGATGGTATTGAACTTCGGCATGTGCTCGGAACAGAAGGCGATGATATCACCAATGATCCGCATGCTCGGTGCGGGTGGATAAATGTAGGTGTTGCGGACCATGAACTCTTTGAGAATGTCGTTCTGAATCGTGCCCGCCAGTTGCTCTGGCGTAACGCCCTGCTCTTCGGCAGCCACGATATATCCTGCGAGCACGGGTAAAACGGCGCCGTTCATGGTCATTGACACCGACACTTTGTCGAGAGGTATGCCGTCGAACAGAATTTTCATGTCCTCTACCGAGTCAATAGCGACGCCCGCTTTACCTACGTCACCTGATACCCGAGGATGGTCTGAATCGTAACCGCGGTGTGTCGCTAAATCGAAAGCCACCGAGACCCCCTGACCACCTGCAGCAAGCGCTTTGCGATAAAACGCATTCGATTCTTCTGCGGTTGAAAAGCCGGCATACTGACGGATGGTCCAGGGACGTCCGGCGTACATGGTCGCTTGTGGGCCGCGAATATATGGGGACATACCGGGCATGGTATTGATGTACTGGAGACCATCCAAATCTTCCATGGTATATAAGGGCTTAACCGCTATATCCTCAGGCGTATGCCAAGTTAGGTCATCCAGCGTCTTACCTTTAAGCTGCTTATTGGCGAGGTCTTGCCACTGCGTTTTGGTCGACGCGTTTGGGTCGTAAATTGAATCGCTCATATTCCCTTCCTGGTATTAGTGGTGCTCGGCTGGTTGGCTTAATTCAATCAGCACGCCGTCACAGCTCTTAGGGTGAATAAAAATTACCGTTGAACCATGCGCGCCCGGGGTGGGCCCATCACCAATGAATTGATAGCCTTTTTCCTTCAAGCGAGCCACATCTTCTTCGATATTGTCGGTACGAAAGCACAAATGATGAATGCCCCCGCCACGTTTCTCGAGATAAGCGGCTATCGGCCCCTCCCCGTTCAAGGGGTTCACCAGCTCGATGCTGGTTTCGGGCAAAGGAAAGAAAGCCGTGGTCGTTTTGGCGGCCATGACTTCTTCGGTGCCTTCGAAAGGTAAACCAAAGTCGTCCATAAAGCGTTTAATGGCTTTCTCCAAATCAGGTACGGCAATCGCAATGTGATCTAACGCGGTAATCATACGGACTCCTACAAAATAGTGCTCATCAGGGCGAGCGTTTTCTGCCGCTTACGTGCAGTGGCCTCCTCGGGTGTTTCGATCTCAATCTTTTCATCCGGCGTGATTTTGAACAAGGGTTGGCCTTTGCGGATGATCTTGCCATCCGTATCAACCAAAACCTCGTCAATCTTACCAGCGAAGGGCGCATACACCTTATTGAACATCTTCATGACTTCCACAATGTAGAGCGGATCGCCGGCGTTGAAATGGGAACCGACGGTCACGTAGGGCTCATGCACGGGGCTTTCCCGACCGTAGAACATGCCGCCGCTGGCCGCGAGGATTTCATCGGCTTTCGCGACTGGAGGCGGTGCGAGCACTTTGGACATGGCGTTCTGATGCTCAACATCGAGCAGCCGCTCAGGGATGTTAATCGTCAAATCTTCGTTGACTAACAACGAGTAAAAGTCGCTCTGTTCAGCCAGCATCGGCAACACGAAGAGTAAATCCATGCCCGCTTGGTATCCTGCGTGAGCGGCTCTGACCTGTGACCAAAGCTCCGGCGTTAAATCTGCGTCTGCTGGCGCTTCCGGTTCGTCTAGCGCCGAGGATAGCTCAACCCAATCTTCGACGCTTAGCAGTGTATTAAGTTCGCCGTAAAACGCCAAGGCGTCCTGCAGCAATTCGTTATCGTGCGACCAAATTATGCTCGATGCGGCCTGCCCCTCTCGATAGCCCATATTCAAAAACTGGTAGGTATCGGACAGGAGTTCAACGGGGTTTTCATTCCAGCTGGGCTGATTATCGATAACCGTGATGCAATCGCGGTGTATACTGAGCCAACCGCTCAGAGCATGTGGATCAGACAAGAGGGCCTGCATCGGGCGAGTGATGAGAGTCTGCTTAAGTGTGATGCAATCGGCCATCGCCGCTCTTTCGTCTGCATCCGCGACCTCGAGCGCTTTGTCTGTGGCCAATTTCCAGGCGTATTCGATGTCGATATTGTTCGCAAGCGCCTTAAGTTCGCCAACAGCGGTCAAATAAGGAACGATAAAACGGGTTGTGGGTCGTGCGTTGATGTTGTTGCCGATAAACCAGTTAACCAAGCCGTTGTGGAAAGACAAATTCGTTGCCAAATCCTTCCCGCGGATCGTGGTACGACGCAGGGTTTCCGCCATACGTTCGTAGGTATCTAAGCGGGTGTTACCCACGGTCAGCAGCAAAGCTATGTTCGAATCGTATGCCCCCGCCAAAGTGTACTTAATAAAAACGTCGGTGTCGGGATTGTGGAGAGAGATACCCTGATCATCACGAATTTCGCCTGGGATCGCATCGCTCCAATACTCGATCACACCGCCCGCAGACGGCTGCAATGCATTATTAGTTGCATTCAATCGCGCCTCAACGCTGTCGTTGTGGCGGAGCAAGCGCTCGGGTTTCGGTAAGCTTTTGCCGTGTGCGGCGAGCAAGACCATGGCTTCTACTAGTGATTCAACCACAAAGAAATCTTGGGCATTCTCTGGGTTCGTAAACTTCAGTGCATAGCACAGCTCCGTTACCCGGTGTTCTACCTGAATACGAGTGTTCATTTCCATGAAGAAATGCTTGTCACGATCGACAATACATTCGAAGGTCGACACTGAATCAAGCCCCACCGCCTCTCCAAAGCGAGCGGCTTCGTCCTCCATTGCGATGAGCGTTTTAAGGTCTTGCTCCAAGACCGCGACCTCAGTGATTCTACCTTGATTTTTAGCCTCAATGATCGCGGCTTCAAGGGACTCTACTGTCACAGACACTTCCAATAGCTTCTGTTCATGCATTTGCAGTGAACAATCGCGACCGCCGAGTGTCATTGACCATTCGCCGTTACCTATTACCTGAATTTCTTGGTGACGTGTTGTTTCGATATTGAGCTCAACCAAGACGTTCTTGTTATCACCCACCCCAGTGGCTTTGACTTCGTTTAGAATCTCACGGATGAGCTCGGGGGTTCGTGCCGCCGCTTGCTCAATACGCTCAACATCGCTTCCTTCATAAGACGAAGGGGCTGCGAGAATGCGCTGTCCTTTCCCGCCACCCAGAGATCGCTTTTAGACGTACGCGATTTGAAGGATAGTTACCATACATGCGCTTTACCGCATCGGTTAGCGTCTCAGAGAGTTCCTCTACGGTGTACAGATCAATGCCCTTATCATAAGAGCCCTGCAGAACGACATCTGCTTTGTCTTCAAGAGAAATCGATTTGTCGTCAAGCGCAGCTAGATCAACGTTTAAGCCTTCTTCTTTCACCAATTGTTTCAGTGCCGCCACATCGGGGTACTTCTTTAACAGGGTCAGAGCCGTGCCGTTGTCGATACCGGGCGTTACGCTTACCCCCACTTTGAGAGCCGTTCTTTTGGCTTCATCTTTCAAACCGGCGTCATGAACGGTTTTGCTGCAAGGGCCGATAAAGTTCAAGCCGGCCTTCTCCATTGAAGCAACCATGGCCTCGTCTTCGGCCATAAAGCCGTAGCCCGCGAAGATCGAGTTATAACCGTTACTTTTGGCGATTGCGATAATTTGCTGGATTCGCTGTTCGCGCTCCTCCTTATTGGCACCTGTATAGTCAGGAACGCGGTGAATATGATTGGGGTCTTTCATTGCGCGCAATTCAGGCGCGAGCGCGTCTTGATAGACGATGGAGTCCTTCTCACTGAGCAGGATGCCAAACTCTGTAATACCCATCTCGTTAAAGACATCCATCGCTTCTTTGCGAATTGGGCCACGGCAAATGATGAGTGGACGCAAGGCCCTGCAATCGAACTGACGCACCCAGCTTGATGGGTGGGCCTGCAACTGACGCGCCTTGTGAATGAGTTTATTGTTCAAATAGTGTTCGTTAGACACAGTGATTTCCTCTTATTCGCTTGGCGGTTATTAATGAAACTCTCGCTGGATTCCGCCGAGCGGCTCCGGAGTGTAGTGACGTAGACAGAAGGCCATTTGCTCACCCAAAACGGTGCGCAAATCAGATGGCATCACGATCTGTGAGATTGATCCGAGGCTAAGCGCCTCATTCGGATTCATCAGTTCGCGTTCGTACCGTTGCGCGAGGAGTTGCTCTTCTGCCTTAACCCAATCATGCACCAAAGTTGTTGCGGCTTCTTTTGCCTCAGTGTCAGACAGCCCTGCGGCTTTCTGCGCTTGCATTTCTTGCGCAATTTTGTTGGTAACCGAAGAGCGGATCTTTCGCAGCTCATCCTTGTAAACGTACTCAACACCGGCTGGGCCCATCACCGCCACACGAGTGGTAGGCAGTGCGACAACAAAATCGGCACCCGTTGGGTAATTGTTATATGAAGCATAAGCCCCACCGAACGCATTTCGAACCAGCACTAAGAAACGCGGCGTGCGCAGATCGACGATCGCATCCAGCATTGCGCGGCCGGCTTGAACAATTCCCCGGCTTTCCTGCTCCCGACCGGGCAAAAAGCCGGTCGTATCTTCCAAAAAGATAATGGGTATATTGTATAAGTTACAGAAACGAATGAAGCGCGCATTTTTATAGGCGGCATCGATATCGATCTGACCAGATGCCACTGCCGAGTTATTCGCTACAAAACCCACTACGTTTCCGCCCATACGGCCCAAGGCTGTAATCGTATTGCGAGCACGCTCAGGCTGAATTTCCAAAAAATCGCCGTGGTCGCACAACTGTTGAATCAAGATGCTTATATCAATGGGTGTGTTGAACCCTGTGGGCGAGTTAAATGCTTGTTTCAGTAAAATGTCTATGTCCCATGTCTTGCGGCTGAGTGGATCCGAGGATACCTGTGTGGGAGCAAATTCACCTGAATGACTGGGCAGGTAATTTAGAAGTTCGCGAACCTTCCGTAAAGCGGCCACTTCATCCGGCACGACAAAATCGGTTACACCGCTTTGAGAGTGCACTTTTGGACCACCCAATTCATCTGGCGTAACGTCTTCGCCCAGCACCGATTTGACCACGCCAGGACCCGTTAAGCCGAAGAAGGTTTCATTGGGTTGAATCAAAAAACTGCCCTGACGTGGTAAGTACGAGCCGCCGCCTGCGTTAAATCCGAACATACACATAATGCTGGGCACAACACCGGAGATCTTGCGCAGAGCCGTGAAGGCATCAGCATAACCATCCAAGCCGCCTACGCCAGCCGGGATGTAAGCCCCTGCTGAGTCATTCAAACCAATAAGGGGAATCTTTCGTTTCGCTGCGAGTTCGAATAAACGAGCCAACTTTTTGCCGTTGGTGGCGTCCATCGAGCCAGCACGTACCGTGAAGTCGTGACCGTAGACGGCAACGTCTCGTCCATTGACTTGAATCAGCGCAGTAACGAGCGACGCACCATCCAAATTTGGCCCCCAGTTTTGATAAAACACGGTGATGGGACCGTCACTCAGGAATTGAATGCGCTCCCAGATCGTCATGCGGCCCTTTTGATGCTGGCGCATGATGGCTTTGATGCCCGCAGCCTGGTAGGGACGTTGTTGCAGTTTCCATCCGGCCTCTAGCGCCTGTTCGTACAACCCGGGTTTACCCTGGATGGCACCAGGTACCCCAAAGGACTGCGGCTTGTCGATCTTGAAGGGGTTGGTCAGTGTAGGTATGGCAGATTCGGAGGTGGGCTTGCTCATAAACTCGCTCTCTTGATCGTGTCGTGCTCGCAGCGCCGGCTTGGTTTACATGCCAGACTGCGGGCAAAAAAGGACTATTTTTGTAGAGTGCACACAGTACCTCACGGGCACCAAAAGTCAATTTGTGACCTATTTATGCGACTTCACTAAAGGTCTTACGAAAACTCACTCATCATGGTTTTCTCGCCTGAACTAGGCTATCTTTGCCCTTCATTTTAAGGGTCTTAAACGGATGCAAATGGCACGGTCCGAACAGCTGCATGGTCACGCTGACTCGCTAAGTATTGCTGAGTTGCTTCGTCACGAGCCTGGATTTGTCTTTTTGGACAGCGCCTCATCCAATTCACATTCTAGCCGCTTCGACTTGATCGCATTTCACCCCACTGAAACGCTACTTTGCACCGATCACTCTGTAAGTGCCTCTCATGCTTTCCTGGACGCGTGGAATCAGGCTTACAGTCTGACCCGATCATCACAACAGAGCCACTGCCCGTTCCTAGGTGGATGGATTGCGGCATTGAGCTACGATTTCGGCGAAGCGTTGCAGGGTATTTGCAGGAACGAAAAAAATAAGGTCATCGCCCACGCCGCATATTATCCTTGGGGAATTCTGATCGACAAGCATGGGCCGCAGACGCTTTGGATCGATGACGGCAGAGTGCTCCCAGCGCACATCAATGTAATCAAAAGTCGCGTAAAAAAGGCTCTCTCGAAACCGCCCCTTAGGTTGACAGAGGGGCGCGAACCCGAGGTGGCGATGGGGTTTGAACCTCGCATATCGAGAGACGAGTATGCAAAGGCGTTTGCGCGTATACAAGGATATTTGCTTGCAGGCGACTGTTACCAGGTGAATTATGCACAGCCTTTTGTATCAGTAGTGCCCATCGATCCCTGGGATCTATACACGGGCCTGCGGGCTAAGAATGCCGGCGAGTTCGGGTGTTTTTGGCCCGAGACCGAGCTCGGGACTTTTCTTTCATTTTCGCCAGAGCTATTTTTGCGGACGCAAGGCGACCGCGTATTAACCAGCCCCATTAAAGGAACGGCCCCCCGCGACGAGGACCCGCAGCGAGATCAAGCTCTGGCCTTACAACTCATGCAGTCTCAAAAAAATCGCGCTGAAAATATCATGATTGTTGACCTGCTGCGCAATGATCTGGGGCGGGTATGTGAAGTTGGCAGTGTCGTTACCACCGCAATTTGTGAACTTAAAAGCTTACCGAGCGTTCATCACCTCGTTAGTCACATCGAGGGCACGCTGCCTCCCGAATCCACACCGATTGACTTACTCAGGGCCGCGTTCCCCGGAGGATCGATCACCGGTGCCCCCAAGCGTCGTGCCATGGAAATCATCGCGGAGCTGGAGGTGCACCCCAGAGGGATGTACTGCGGCTCCGTTGTCGCCCTTGGGAACCATGGGACAATGGTAAGCAGTATTGCGATCCGCAGTATGACTTTGAAAGGTGCCACCGCTACCGTCTGGGGTGGCGGTGGCATTGTCAGCGATTCGCAGGCTGATGAAGAATACGAAGAATGCCTAACAAAGCTTTCAAAAATTCTAAGTTAGACGCCTCAGTATCGGCACTACGCAAGAGCTCATAACGGAATGTCGCGAGCGCTCGCTTTTGCGATCAAGCGTTTCAAGTCCTCGTATTCATCAACGGCTTCGAACTGTGGAAACTCGGCTTTGACGTTCTCGGGTGCATGAAACAAGAATCCAACGTCGGCCTCAGACAACATGGTCGTGTCATTATAGGAGTCGCCTGCCGCAAAAATACGGTAGTTCAGAGTGTGCAAGGCCTTAACCGAGGCACGTTTCGGGTCCTTTTGGCGCAAGTGATAATTAACAACCATACCGCTGTCGTCGGTTTCTAAACGGTGACAGAACAGCGTGGGCCACCCTA
>Ga0181562_10002099_pt1 | contig 15484 bp, 12 predicted proteins | sample 011ome_26_FD_139344 | JGI IMG/M metagenome (GOLD analysis project Ga0181562, IMG submission 139344) | Coastal salt marsh microbial communities from the Groves Creek Marsh, Skidaway Island, Georgia - 011511BT metaG (megahit assembly) | ecosystem: Environmental > Aquatic > Marine > Intertidal...
AAACTGAAACTGAAAAAGAGAGATGCTGATGTTTTACGGATGGGTACTGGCTGCGGTCGCGTTTCTGGTTTTGATGCTGAGTAACGGCGCGATAATGTACAGCTACAGCGTTGTGGCGGTGCCCATGGGGTTGGAATTTGAGGCCAGTCGTCTGGTCATGATGCTGGGTGTGACTCTCATGACCCTATGCGGCGGCATAGTGTCACCTTGGTTTGGCTCATTAGTCGATCGGTGGAGCCTGAAAGGCATGATGTTGCTTGGTGCAATCGGTATGTCTTTTGGGTATGTAGTTCTTTCCTTCACGACAGCGAGCTGGCAGGTTCCCGTGGTGTACGGCATGTTTATGATGCTGGGAACCAACTTACTCGGGCCTCTAACAACCTCAACGCTCCTTGCGCGCTGGTTCACAAAAAAACGCGGAATGGCGATGGGGGTAGCGGCGGTGGGTACATCGGTTGGTGGGTTTATTTTTCCTCCTCTGATACAGACTCTAATTGACCACTATGAGTGGCGCATAGCCTTGCGTTACCTGGGTACCGGATTGTTTCTGGTTTCCGTTCCCGCGGTGCTGTTGGTTGTTAACCGCCCTCAAGACCGCGGTTTACACGCGGATGGTGAACTCATGGACGCGCAGTATGTTCCACCGAATGTGCCAGCAGTGAGCTTTGGTGAACTTTTGAGAAATCGCAATTTTATTCTCATTGCCATCGTCATGAGTCTGTTGTTCATGACTTATACGGGCGTCATGAGCAATATGGCACCTTTTGCGATGGGTCGGGGTTTGAGTGCGGATGAGGCAGCACTGCTGATTTCGGCCATAGCGGTTGCTGGCGTCGTAGGTAAGCTTATTTTTGGTGCGGTAGCGGATAAAATTGACCTTAGGGTCGGTTTAGCTGCGTCCATAATCACGGTAATCATGAGCATGTTGGTTTTGCTTTCTATGACGGGATACAACGCATTGATGCTCGGTGCTGCGCTGCTGGGTTTGGCGGCGGGAGGCATGTTGCCGGTATGGGGATCTATTCTCGCGGTGTTGTTTGGCTCGGCCAACTACGGTCGAGTTATGGGGATGATGAATCCCTTGATTATGCCGCTAACCCTAGTGGGAGCGCCCTTGGCCGGTTATATATTCGATACGCGTGGTGCCTATGATGGCGCGTTTCTTTTGTTCGCGGGAGGGCTTTGCATCGGCTTAGCGCTCTTGTTCGCAATCGACATGAATAAACGAGCAGAAGGTTGATTTAATTGCTCCTGGGGGATGACATGGAATGCAGTAAGGTCGCTATTATCACAGGCGCCGGTGGCGGAATTGGCGAGGGTATCGCTCGGGTATTTGCTCGCGATGGCTATACGGTCGTCGTTGCTGAGATTGACGAGGCAAGCGGTCAGGCCGTTGCTGACTCCCTTAAAAGTGAAGGCGGAGACGGCCGCTTCATTAAAACGGACGTATCGGATTTAGCTCAAGTGCGCGCTATGGTCTCCCTCACGCTCAAGGCCTATGGTCGTATCGATGTTTTGGTCAACAACGCCTATCCCACTGGTAAAGGCATGGCGTCGGTGGATCAGATCGATGATGCGCGCTTTGATCACTCCATGACGGCGGGTTTTGATGCGGTCAGAGTGGCGATGCAAGCGGTGTATCCTACAATGAAAGCCCAGCAGTGGGGCAGAATAATCAATATGTGTTCATTGAACGGTGTGAACGCGCATGCCGGCACCATTGACTACAACTGTGCAAAAGAGGCGGTGCGCGCTCTGACACGCACTGCAGCCGTGGAGTGGGGTAGAGATGGGATTACCTGTAACGCGGTCTGCCCGGGAGCAATGAGTAAGGCCTTTAAGCAGCGCATGGAAGAGATGCCCGAAATGCTAGAGGGCATAACAAGGATGATTCCACGAGGCTATAGTGGCGACCCTGAAGAGGACATCGCCCCCGTTATCTTGTTTCTGGCAAGCGAAGGCGCGCGCTATGTCACCGGCAACACCATCCACGTGGATGGTGGTGGGCACATCAATGGCGTGCCCTGGAAGCCTTAGAGAGATTATCGCGCATAGGCGGGCATACCCAGGCCAAATATCGCAACCAGATCTCGCATGACTTCGGTTACGCCACCGCCGAAGGTATTGATTTGGCATTTGCGGTACTCGTCTTCGAGCTCGCCCATGAGAGCAGCGCCACGACTTTCACGTTTGATAACGCTGTTGGCACCAATAACTTGCATAAGAGAACGATAGACGTCGATTAGCACTTCGGTGCCGTAGGTTTTCATGGCAGAACTCAGTGCAACATCGGGCTCCCCGCGCTCGAGCGACCAGACCATGCGCCAGTTCATCAACCGCATTGCCTCTAGTTTGGCAAAAGCGTCGGCGAGTAGTCTTTGATTCGTTGATGAATCGACCGGCTTCACGCCTTGTCGGTTGGCTTGCTGTGCCCAGTCCAATACCTTGTAGTACATTGAGTAGCCATACACCCCCAGCGCCGCAAGGCCCACCCGCTCGTGATTGAGCTGTGATGTGATCATTGGCCAGCCTTGGTTAACGCCACCACAGACCATTGTGTCTGGGCAGGTTACATTCTCGTAAAAGCTGATATTTGTTCGTACGCCGCCCACCGTGTGGATTGGGCTGAACGTAAACCCGGGTTGATTGGTCTCGACCATGAGGATAGAGATCCCCTTGTGTGGCCTCGATGCTTCTAGATCCGTCCTAGCGGCAAGCCAAATGTAGTCTGCCGCCTCGGCGCTTGAGGTGTATACCTTGGTGCCATTAATCACCCACTGATTGCCCTGTTTTACTGCTGTCGTTTTCAGGTTTGCTAGATCGGTTCCAGCATCTGGCTCGGAGTAACCGATGCAAAAGTGTAGGTCACCCGCAGCAATCTTGGGCAGGAAGTATTCTTTGTGCTCGTTGGAACCGTGCGCCATGATGGCGGGGGCAACGGTATTGATGGTGACGAAGGGGATGGGGGCTCTCGCTAGTTGAGCTTCCTCAAAAAAAATCATCTGATCGATTGGGCCACGACCTTGCCCGCCGTATTCTTTCGGCCAACCCAGGGCGAGCCAACCGTCTGTGCCCATCGTTTTAATGACTTGCTTGTATGCGTCTCCACCCTCATTACCACGGGTTTCCTCGAGCAACTCAGGCGTCATGAGTTCAGAGAAGTAAGATCTGAGCGTTCGTCTGAGCTCTTGCTGGGCCGGTGTGTGTTCTAGTCGCATGGTCGTCTCCTCTTTGATGTTATCGATTATTATTGAAATTGAATTCAAATTCAATAATACTGGCGAAATGATCGGTTAGGCCCAGTTAAAAAGCGGTCTGCGGAAGAGAGGCGAGGTGCGAGATGGGCGCGGCATTGAAGACAAAAACTCGAAAAGGCGATCAAGCCCGAGAAAGCTTGAAGTCTGCCGCGGTGCGATTGCTCAACCGGTCTGGCTATCACCAGATTCGGATTAAAGACGTGACTGCTGAAGCCGGAGTTGCCACTGGGCTTTTCTATCATTACTTCAAAAATCTTGATGCATTGGTTAGAGAGGTCATGGACGAACACATGGCCCGGTTTGAAGCTACGAACGAGATTGAAAAAGACGTTACGCGCGGCGCGTGGCTCGAGCGAATGAAGTCCCACTACCGACTGGTTGTAAAAACCTATGCTGAGCAGCCGGGTCTGATGCGATGCATAAAACAGTACGCTGCAGACGACCCAGAGTTTAGAGCGAGATGGCATGCCTCCTACAACAAGCGAATGCAGCTGTTAGTCGAAGCTTTCCCTCGGGTTATGCCGGATTCCGATCTCGAGATGAGAGAGATCCAGATACTGGTGCTGGGTCTGGGTGGCATCGGCCAAAATTTTTTGGATGAGTACTACATCGAGCGTAATCCAGAGCTGGTTGCTCAGAATTACTCGCAAGAAGAGCTGTCGGAGTGGCTTGCAGCCCTGTTTTATCGAGGCTTTTTCGCTGCAAACCCTTCGGAATCGAGTTTGGATTTGGCGAGATCACTGAGTACAGTCAAAAGGAAAGTGTTATGAATTTTGATGCCGAGCTGCGAGCGTTTGTGAACAAGCCGGTTGGTCCTTTTATTGGATGGGATGCGGTTGAGGCGGGAATGATCCGCCACTGGTGCGATGCCATGGGTGACGATAACCCAGTCTACAGGGATCAGCTGGCGGCTCGTGATGCGGGCTATCTAGACATGGTCGCACCGCCCACGATGTTGCAGGCTTGGGGGATGAAGGGATTCCGAAATGCGTTTCCTGCGGGCTCAGATACTCGTAACCCATTTGCTGTTCTTGAGTTTCTTGAGGCGAAGGGTTTTCCAGCGGTTGTGGCGGTAAATTGTGAACAAGAGTATGGAGAGCCACTCAAGATTGGTGATCGGGTGTATTTTCACTCGTACATCGAGTCAATTTCTGATCTTAAGACTACAGGTCTCGGAACCGGTTACTTTGTGACTGAAGTATCGACCTACATGAATCAGCGGGATCAAGTTGTGGGTACGATGAAATTCCGAGTATTTAAATATAAAGCGGCCGAGCGGTCGAATTCAGCGGATTAAAGAGGGTTAATATGGACTATTCGGTCTGTGAAGATACACAAGCAATTGTTGACTTGAGTCGTAAGATATTCGCCGATGCGGTCGATGATGCGGCCCTCACTCAGCACGATGGCCAAATCGATCAGACGCTGTGGCAAACCTGTGCTGACGCTGGATTGATCGGTCTACACATGCCGGAATCAGCGGGAGGCTTAGGGCTCAGTTTTGAGACTTTGTGTCGCGTTTTAGAGCAGCTTGGCAGAATTAACGCTCCCATCCCCTTGCTTCAATCGGCGCTAGCCGGAACTGTGGTGGCAAAAAGTCGTTGCTGTGGAAGTGTTGATTCCGTTCTCGCCGGCGATGCGTGCTTTGCCTTGTCCCTGTCTGATGGGTTGACTGTGGCAGACGGACGCGTTTTGGGCGTTGTGGATGCTGTCGCCTACGCGGACACCGCTGCGGCTATCGTACTCCGTTGCGCTCAGCAACTCATCGTCGTTGATCGAGCTAACTGCAATCTGATTGAGCCTCAAAAACTGTCGAGTGGTCTACCCGCGGCGCAAGTTGAGTTGGATTTGACTTTTGATCAGGTCGATTTTTTAGAGGGTTTAGCGGAATTGGAGAGCAAGCTTAAAACCGCAACGGCGTGGCTGATGCTTGGCGTTTTGAGCGAAGCGCTTGCAAGAACCGCATCCTACACGGCCGAGCGTAAGCAATTTGCCAAGCCGCTCGCCACGTTTCAGGCGGTCGCTCATCGCGCCGCTAATGGGTATATCGATGTAGAGTGCCTTCGCGGTGTTGCAGAGCAAGCGGCGTGGCGTATCGATGAGGGCAAGTTATCGAGTTTAGAAGCGAATATGGCCTATTGGTGGGCCTGCGAAGCCGCCCATAGAACGGTGCATACGACGCAGCATTTACACGGCGGTATGGGCGCCGATTTGACCTATCCGATTCATCGGTTTTTCTTGAGAGCCAAAGAGCTTGAGTTTTCTTTGGGTGGGGCAGAACACACTTTGGCAATCGTGGGTCGAGAATTGGTTACACAGGCGCCGGCGGAGCGCAGACTGCAATGCTAAACGTGCAAGCCATCGCGGTCGGGGACGCTCTTCCCGAGCTCGTCATCGATATTACCCCCAGTCTGATTGTTGCGGGGGCCATTGCCAGTCGTGATTATCAAAATGTGCATCACGATAAAGACGCGGCACAGGCTCTGGGTTCCCCGGATATTTTCATGAATATCCTGACGACCAATGGCCTGGTCGGGCGCTTCGTAACAGATTGGTCTGGGCCGCACGCACGATTGAAGAAAGTATCGATACGTTTGGGAGCGCCCAATTTTCCGGGGGATCGGATGAGGCTCACGGGTGAGGTTTTAGCTGTCGATCGAGAGAGGTGCCGGTTTGAGATATCTATTAAAGGCGAAAATCGTCTGGGGTTTCACGTTACAGGTTCTGTCGAAGTTGAGTTCCCCCTTGAAAATAATGATGCTTAGATTGAGTCAAGCCAACTATGGCGAGTACGAAGGCCCTAGCGCACCGACTAATCCAGGCGGAGCTTTTACCCCATATGTAGTAGCGCGTTGTGGGGCTTTTGCCTATGCACGGCAGAGTAAAGACGTTAGTTTTGCTGCATTGAGCGCTGTGGATAGATTCACAGCGGATTCAGCGGGAATCGCATTGTAGATAAAAGGCTTGGGTATGGCGCAGGGATACGAAAACTTACTGTCGGACGGAAAAATTGGGTCGATGACCCTCAAAAATCGCATGGTGGTTGCCGCGATGGGGGCAAACTTTGGTGAGCTCGACGGCAGCTCGGGCGATCGGGTGAAAGCGTATCATGAAGCGCAAGCAGCTGGCGGAGTGGGTTTGATTATCTCCGGCGCCTGTGGGGTTGCTTACCCGGTAGGTTGTGTCCAGCCCAATCAGATCGCAATTTCAGATGATAGATATATCCCAGGCCTCAAAGCCGTTGTGGATGCAATTCACGCCAAGGGCGGTAAATTTGCAGTGCAACTCCATCACGGCGGTTTGGTAGCAGCTGAAGATACCGTGCATGGAAGACCTCTTTGGTGTCCATCGATTCCAGGGCCTATGGAAGGCGATTTCGTCGATGGTTTTCTGATGGAGGAATTGGCTGCTTTTGCGGGTGGTGGCATGCCGACTTTCAAGGTGGTCGACAAAGACGATATCGCCTTGGTTGTGCGTCAGTTTGCTGAGGGCGCTCGACGCGCAATCGAGGCCGGCTGTGACGCTGTTGAAGTGCACGGAGGTCACGGTTACATCTTGTCCTCATTTCTCTCACCGAAGACCAATCAACGCACAGACGAATATGGCGGCAGCGATGAAAACCGCGCGCGCTTCATTTGCGAGGTCGTTCGCGCAGTCAGAGCCGAGGTTGGACCAGATTATCCTATTATCGTCAAGATTGATTCGCGCGAAGTCGGTAAGAAGGGTGGAATCACGGTTGAGCACGCCAAAGTGACGGCGAAACTGCTGGAGGAGGCCGGTGCGGACGCGCTCACGGTTTCTGCCTACCACGACGGCGGGCAGGGTAAGTTGCACTCCGCATCAAATATTCCGCATGAAGAGAATGCGAATGTCGCTGCCGCAATCGCCATCAAGAACGTGGTCTCCATTCCCGTAATTACATCGGGCCGGATTGAACTCGAAGTCGGTAATGAGGCGCTCGGACGCGGCGAATACGACTACCTCATGATGGGGCGAAAACTGCTTGCAGACCCTGATCTTCCCAACAAATTGGCGCAGGGTCGCCCAAATGATATTCGCCCTTGTGTCTACTGTTACACCTGCGTAAGCGCCATTTACAAAGTTGAATCGATGCTCTGCGCTGTCAATCCTGAGCTCGGTGTGGAGTATCAGCGCCCAACCCTGATTACGAGCGACAGGAAGCATATTGTCATTGTCGGTGGTGGTCCGGGTGGGATGGAAGCCGCGCGACGTCTGGCACTAGCGGGTCAGAGAGTGACCCTGTTAGAGAGAGGCCCCGTTTTGGGAGGGACACTTAGATTTGCCGGTCTCGCGTATGAGCCTAATCAGCGACTATTGAATTGGTTGATTAAAGAAGTCAACTCACTTGATATCGATATCCAATTGAACACCGAGGCGACGCCAACCTTGTTAAAAAGTTTGAATCCAGATGCGGTAATCACCGCCGTGGGCGCCCGACGATTCATGCCTGAGTTGCCAGGTAATGACCACAAGCATGTCTACAGTGGCGAAGACATGCGACGTTTGATGTTGGGGGATTTTGATTCTTCGCTTACAGCCAAAACGTCGATTTTGACTCGCAGCTTAGTTGCGATGGGCAACTTAACGGGCTTGATACGGAACTTAGACTTAGTGCGGCGTATTTCACATTTTTGGATGCCTCTGGGAAAACGCGTCGTCATCATCGGTGGTGACTTAGTGGGTTTAGAGCTAGCTGAATATCTGATCGATCGAGGTCGGCAGGTTACAGTGCTGCACGAAGAGCCACGCATGGGAGCCGGTCTCACCTTGGTTCGTCGCCTCCGGCTTCTAGCGGAACTTCGCGAGCATGGTGCATTGCTGGAACGGGGTGTCTCCGGGGTCGCAATTGAAGGGCAAACTGTGCATTACGCCGATGAGAAGAAGAACGCGAAATCAGTCGATGCGGATTCAGTCATCGTTGCTCGTGGCGCTGAAGCAAACGGTGGGCTGTCCGCGTCTTTATCCGGCCTTGGTGTCCCCGTGCTCGAAATTGGCGATAGCACGGGCGTGGGCTACATCGAAGGCGCCATGCGTGACGCAATGCATGCCGTTGATAAGTTGATAGCGGCCTGATAGGGAATATGAATGAATAAGTTGGATTTGAGTCATAGGCAAGATCGCACTTTTGCGAAGATTTTAGCGCGTCAAGCCCTGGAAGCCGGTGATACGGTTTACCTAAAAACGGATGATGCTGAAATCACCTTTGCTCAAGCCGACGACCTTACCTCCCGCTTGGCGTCTGGCCTCGCGGAAAGAGGGGTGCAGGCTGGTGATCGGGTGGCTCTATTTTTGGCCAATGATCCAGAGATGGTGATGTTGGCGTTGGCAATAAACAAGCTCAGCGCCATTTGGGTGCCCGTGAACAAGGAGTACAAGGGCGTTTGGTTGCAAGAGACGATCGAACGCTGCCGCGCCAAGCTGGTGTTGACGGATGCTGCCGGGCTGGCGCAGCTAGAAACACTCGCTTGCGAGATTTCCCAAGTGGGATTGGTCGGCGCCAAAGCACATGGTTTAACCTCTCGTTTTGAGGTTTTCGACTACGCCGAATTGCTCGAGTACTCAGCTTATCAAGTTGATCACGAGGTGCAGTCTTACGGTGATACTTGTGCGATTTTGTGGACTTCAGGGACCACTGGGCGGTCCAAAGGGGTCATGATTCCTTATAACGCTTGGGTCCATGCGATTGTCCGCGGTGCTAGCATGCAATATCGCTCTGAGGAGGGGGACATTATTTATAACGTGTTGCCCCTGTTTAATGCTGGGGCATGGGTTACGGCCGTTTTGCGGGGTTTGTTGGAAGGCCTGACTGTCGTCATTGAGCAGCGTTTTTCGGTTTCAAACTTCATGGATCGTATTAAACATTTCGGGGCGACACAGACTTTCGCTCTGGGTGCTATGGGTACCTTTTTACTTAACACACCTGAAACAGACGACGACGCCGCGACGCCATTGCGTGTGGCTCAAGTGGTTCCTCTCGCACCCGACTTATGGCCGGTTTTTTCCAAGCGGTTCGGTGTGCGCTTGGCGAGAGGAGGGCTCGGTCAAAGTGAATGTATGCGGGTGTTGAGTCAGGTCACTGAAAGAGACGACGTGCCGGTCTATGCTCTGGGTTTCGCCGACGATCTGGCCCCCGTTGCTCTGTTAGACGACCACGGTAACGAAGTTGAGGCGGGTGAGGTAGGGGAAATTGCCATCAAGCCGTCAGAGCCCTACCTCATTTTTAACGGCTATTTCGATGACCCGGAAGCCACTCAGAAAGCATTCAAAGGGGAGTGGTATTGCACGGGTGATATGGGCCGCCAAGATCCGACTACCGGCGCGTTTTTTTACATTGATCGAAAGCGGGATGCTATCCGTTTTGGTGGGCGCAATATTTCGACCTTAGAGGTCGAAGGTGTCGCACGAAAATTTCCAGGTATTGCAGATATCGCCGCCTACGGCATGCCTCATCCTGATGTCCCAGGGGAGCACGAACTCGCGCTTGCCATAGTTGAAGCCGAAGGTGCCACGGTTGATGAAAAGGCTCTGTGCTCATTTATGAATAAAAATGGGCCGTATTATTTCGTGCCTCGGTACATCACGAAATTTGGCGCTTTGCCTTACACGCCAACAAACAAGGTGCAAAAGTTTCAGCTGCAAGAAAAAGGAGTTTTAACACAAACTTGGGATTTAAAAGCGTCTGATTATGTAGTAAAACGATAATGTAACATTCAATAACCACATGCTAACAATAATTAAAATGGGAGTAGCACATGGACCTAACCAACCAATCAAAGAAATCCGTTCTTGCCTTGTCGGTCGCCACTGTCTTGGGCGGGTTGACTGCTCAGGCGTCTATGGCGCAAAGCGTATTAATGGAAGAGGTGATTGTCACCGCGCAGAAGCGTGAAGAGAGCAATCAAAACATACCAATCTCCATTACCGCTATGAATGCGGAGATGATGGAGAAGCGCGGAATCCAGAATACGCACGATCTATTACTTCAGACACCGGGGATGGGCGGTTTCGAGTCGCCTGGATCGAAGGGTACAACAGCAATTTCTATGCGAGGTGTGGCTGCGGGACAGCCCGCGAACTTGTCGGTAGACCCAGCGATAGGGATATACATGGATGGCGTTTTCATCGGCAAGCAAGTCGGTGGCGCGCTCGATGTAGCTGAAGTCGAACGTATCGAGGTTTTGCGCGGTCCACAAGGCACGCTTTATGGCCGAAATGCAGTGGGTGGGGCAATCAACTTCATTTCGAAAAAGCCAACCGGTGAGTTCGACATGAAAATACAGGCCGGTGTTGGTAATTACGGTTCTAAAAAATTTCGAGTAGTCACTAATCTGCCCGCGGTAGGCGAGGTGGGAAGCGGTTTAGGCCAGCTGTCCACCAATTTCGTCTATCAGAGTCGTGAGCGGGACCCCTTCTATGACGACGTTGATCCATCAAAGCCGGGTTACAATGATCAGGACCGTCAGGCGTACCGCTTTGCGGCCAAGTTGGACGTAACTGAGCGCTTCTCGGTCGATTATATCTATGATAAGAGTGAGCTTGATGAACTCAATAATCTTGAGCGAATCGTAGGTTTTAACCCCTTGGATGCCAATGGTAACGTACCGTTGATTGGCACCCTGCAGGGGCTACTCCAGGGTGCTCAGTTCTGGGGTAGTAATCCCTTTGCGGACCCTTTAATTGCCTCACGATGGGTGCCCTCGCTTCAGAAGACCATTTCGGAGTATCAGGCTCGTCTTGCAGAAGGCAGCGGTCGCAAAGGCGTGGGCTCTGGCGACGTGACTCCGGTTACCGTTACAGAAGCTGACGGCCACAACCTCGCGTTAACTTGGGACTTTGACGACTTCCAAGTGAAGTCGATTACGGCTCAGCGAGAGATCGAGAGCTATGTTGGTGGAGATCTTGAAGATCTCGATAGCCGATTGGACGCCAATGGTATTGGTGCTTACGGGGATCTTGTGCACTTAACTCTCGGGCAAATCTACGGCGGGACAGTCGCCGCCACCGAGGGTCTATTTGGGCCTGGAACTCCCGGCGTAGCGTTCCCGTCCGCTTTTAGCGCGGCGATTTGGAATGCGATCGATGCTCAGGGTGCAAACCAAAGTTATCAAGATACCTATAGTTACTACGAGCAGTTCAGCCAGGAACTTCAGGTGGTCGGGTCTAAAGATTTGGTCGACTATGCCTTTGGTATTTACTACTTCGAGGACGAAAGTGACTATGATCGCTCGGCGATTTTTGCTGCGCCGCTCACCGGCAATGGGAAACAAAAATATCACTTAGAAACGGAGGCCATCGCGCTCTATGGACAGATGACGTTCAGGCCGAGTGAAGACAGCCCCTTTGCGGCAACGATCGGTATTCGTTTTACCGAGGAAGACAAGACCGTAACATGGGATTACCCCGCCTACACGACGCCCTTTGGCGCCGTACCCGACCGACTTCAGAGCGACGCCGAGAGCTACGATGACATCAGCTACTCTCTCGCCTTGTCGTACCAGCCTAGCGATGACTTAAACCTGTATGGGCGCTATGCAACGGGTTATCGATCCGGCGGGTTCAATGGTGAGCAGTATGGGTCAGCGCCCTTTTTCGAAGAGAAAGTGAACTCATGGGAAGTCGGCGCAAAAAGCACTTTGATGGAAGGCCGCTTGCGTGCGAACGTAGCTCTTTGGGGCTATGTATGGGAAGACATTCAAGTTGCCCAGATTGATACGTCTTCCGGTAGCGCCACCTCTGGTTTAACCAACGCAGGTGAGGCAGACCGCTGGGGTTCCGAGATTGAGTTGATGGGCGCGGTGAGCGATAACCTTGTGTTAGGTTTTAATTACAGCTACATCAATGGTGATTTCGAAGAATTTCCCGATGTGTGCGGTATCACAGGGATCTGCTTGAATGGTACTTCAACGGCTATTCGGGCTTCTTCTCCCTCTAATCAGTACAGTGTGTTCGCAGATTTCACACTCGCTAGCCTCAGCAATGGTGAGATCACGGGCTTTATTAACGCTTCTTACTCTGAGGAGACGCCAGAGAACTCACTTTGGTCGGACGTGCTGAATGATCCGGCCACGGGGGCGGCGACTTATCCGCGTCGCAATCCTCAACAGGTGATGGATCAAAGAACACTGGTAAGTGCTCAGTTGGCTTGGCAGGGCATTAAGTTGGGCGATGGCACATTGACTGTGACCTTGTGGGGCCGCAATTTGTTGGATGATGACTTCCCCAACTACTCCATCAACTTTGGAGCGCTTAACTTCATCACGGAGCAGTATGGCGATCCCAAGACCTATGGTTTGGATTTTACTTACGAGTTTTAATCAGCCTGTAGCCCTAAAAAACCCAGCCTCGGCTGGGTTTTTTTATGCATGCGCTTCAGCGTAAATTATCGAATCAGCAGCGTGGACACTCTGGACGCTCTAAGTAAGCCAGAGGTCTTGCTGCCAAAGAAAAGTGAACGTAGGGGCGAGTGGCTGTAGGCCCCCATGATTAAAAAGTTCGCCGAGCGAGTGTCCATCTCTCGTGCGATCACTGTTTCGGGGTCACCATTGATGATCTCAGCACGAGCATTGAAACCTCTTTTTTCCAACTTGTTCAGCGCCCACTCCAATTGATCCTGAGTCGATCGTGTCGAGGCGCCTGCGTGGACAAGATCGATGGGTGTGTCGCGAAGGAGTTTTGAGCTTGCTAAAATGCGGATACCACGCTTTGCTATGGCGCTACCATCAAATGCGAACAGGGCTCTGGTCGGGCGGCTGAATGTTTCAGGGATAACCAGAACAGGGCGATTGAGAGCGCGAACGAGGCGCTCTAAATTCCTGCCCAAATCGCGTTGAGTCATTTCCGCGGAGCGCCCACGCCGGCCAATGACAAACAGCTCGGCTGTGTCCTGCTGTTCGCTGAGGCTGTGTTCAAGTTCGCCAAACCGTTGCTTGATGTCTACCGGTACAGTAACTGAAAGTCGCAACGTTTCCTGAAGGTTTGCCAGAAAGATTCGACCACGCTCTCGCGCTTTTTTAGACTTTTCCTCATCGGCTACAGTGAGATCGGTAAGCAGATGCTCCTGCGCATCAATGCCCAATGCACCACTGTGGTCATCATTTTTTTGGGCTCGCTCAGGGTGTTTGTCGATGATGTGGAGCAGCTGAACAGGTCGCTCGATTCGCTCCGCGGCCCAGCCAGCGGCTTCGGCAACCGCCCCAGCAAACGCCGATTGATCTACGCAGGCGAACACCTTTTTACGTTCTGATATCAAGCTCATATTAGTGGCCCGCCATGAGTTCGGGTACATCGTCTTTGTCATGGAGTGCGAATTTGTCTACCAGGGTGGCGCTTGCCTCGTTCAACCCTTCTACTACGACCTCGGTACCCTCTCTGCGGAATTTTATCACGACTTTGTCGAGTGCATTGATCGCGGTTATGTCCCAAAAATGTGCTCTGCTTACGTCGATAATGACGGTATCAACGACCTCTCGGAAATCGAACTGGTTCACGAACCGATCTGCCGAGGCAAAGAATACCTGCCCGATAACTTCGTAGCGACGGACGAGGCCACTGTTTTCTGAGGCCGATCGGATTTTGAGTATTTGACCTACTTTCTGCGCAAAAAATATTCCGGAGAGCAGAACACCGGTAATCACGCCTTTAGCGAGATCATGGGTGGTCACGGTAACCGCAACAGTAGCGAGCATCACTATTGAGGAGCTCTTGGGATTGTGCCAAAGATCTCGAAAAGAGTGCCAATTGAGGGTGCCAATAGACACCATAATCATCACGGCCACCAGCGCGGCCATTGGTATCCTCGCAACCCAATCGCCCGCAACAACCAGCAGGATAATCAAAAAAACGCCCGCGGCCAGTGTCGAGAGGCGCCCGCGACCGCCTGATTTGATATTAATGATGGATTGTCCAATCATCGCGCAACCAGCCATGCCCCCCAAAAAGCCCGCAACAATATTAGAAGTGCCTTGACCCACACACTCCTGGTTTTTATTGCTGCTGGTGTCTGTGAGTTCATCGACAATTGAGGCCGTTAATAAAGACTCTAGCAAGCCGACAATCGCCATGGTCGCCGAGATCGGGAATATGATTGCGAGGGTCTCGAAATTCAGCGGGATTTCGGGAATCAGGAAAATAGGGAGGCTGTCAGGCAAGTCCCCCAAGTCGCCTACCGTTCGGATATCAAGGTTTAGAGCGATCGCTACGACGGTGAGTACGATGATTGCGACCAGAGGCGATGGGATCGCCCTGCTAATATAGGGGAAGAGGTAAATGATACCTAAGCCAGCGGCGGTCATCGCGTAAACGACCCAAGAGACTCCAGTAAGCTCGGGTAGCTGAGCCATGAAGATCAGGATTGCGAGCGCATTAACAAAGCCGGTGATCACTGACTGGGATACAAACTGCATCAGGGATCCCAGTCTGATCCAGCCCGCGATAATCTGAAGGATGCCCGTCAGTACGGTCGCTGCAAGCAGGTATTGCAAGCCGTGTTCCTTAACGAGCGTGATCATCAGTAAAGCCATTGCAGCGGTGGCGGCTGAGATCATGCCAGGGCGGCCGCCGACAAAGGCGGATACCACCGCGATGCAAAAAGAGGCGTACAGACCCACTTTAGGATCTACGCCTGCTATGATCGAGAAAGCAATGGCTTCGGGAATTAATGCGAGTGCAACGACGAGACCCGCCAACAAGTCATTCTTGATATTGGCGAACCAGCTTTGTTTTAGGGTATTCAATGTAGAGCCTTCTGGAGAGGTTCTCGAGCCGTGAGAGCTCACCTCAAGAAAAGGGGCGGACTCTAACAGTTTGCCTGTGGTGTTTCAAGCTGAGGGGGCGAAGCTCCAATCTCGATTGATTACGATTTAGCTGGCGTATCTGATCGGTTTAGGTGGATTACCAATACTAAATAGAGTTGTGTGCCTGTGCCTGTGCCTGTGCCTGTGCGTGTTTCGGCTTGGCGCTGAATAAACTAGGTCAATTGCGTAGCCAGATCCAGCTAAGAGACTCAATTAGTCTCTTAGCTGCTTGTTGCGATCCAATTTAACTATTTTTACGCTACACTTACACATGGCCTGAGAGGAACATGAATGTCAAATTTGGGTAAGACAATCGGAATGGTGCTGTCTGCGGTCATGTTCGCGTTTTCCGCTTTCATGTACACCCAAACAGGAGACTGGGTTGCCGCCGTGTTTGCTTTAGGCTCGGTCGGT
>Ga0181562_10002130_pt1 | contig 15359 bp, 12 predicted proteins | sample 011ome_26_FD_139344 | JGI IMG/M metagenome (GOLD analysis project Ga0181562, IMG submission 139344) | Coastal salt marsh microbial communities from the Groves Creek Marsh, Skidaway Island, Georgia - 011511BT metaG (megahit assembly) | ecosystem: Environmental > Aquatic > Marine > Intertidal...
ACTTATCATCTTCTGGAAAAAAAACTAAATCATTGATGGCTGCTCAGATGCATAAACTTGCTGAACAGCAAGAGTTTGAAAGAGCGCAAGAGATTAAAAAAAGGATTGAAAGCTTAGATTTGCTACAGCAAGAGCAATCACTTAATAGTTCCTTGATCAGTGTTGATTTTTTTGCATGTGTTTCTAAGTTTGATAGAACCGGGATATGTATATTATCAGTAAGAGATGGAAAAATAAGAGGTACTAAAACTTATTACCTTAAAGGCAATCAATTACCTGACATTGACAAACTTTTTCAAAGTTTAATATTTTCTTATTACCAACATAGCTTCTCTTTGCCTAAGAAAATTTTCTTAAATATTAAGCCTAGTAATTTGTCTTTAATCAAGCAAGCAGTAGAACTTAAATTTGGAAAACAAATCTCAATTTCAACGAGCATTAATTCAAACATTAGAAAAATTGCTAAATTAGGAAAACTAAATGCTAATCAAGTTATTGAAAATAGGGTTAATCAAGCAGACAAATACTTGTTTGCAATGAAAGATCTTGTTTTAAGCTTGGGTTTATACAAACAGAATCTAACAATCGAAGGTTTTGATATAAGTCATCATGGTGGCAAGGATGCTGTGGCTTCAGCTGTGAGGTTTTCATCTGACGGACCAGAAAAAAAGAATTATAGACTATTCAATATACCCAAGGAATTTTCTGGAAATGACGTAGGTTCAATGAGGAATGTTCTTGAAAGAAGAATTAGTAAAAAAAGCACTAATCCATTACCAGATATCATTTTAATTGATGGAGGCAAGATTCAATTGGATGTTGCGTTAAGCACTTTTTCCGTTTTGGCTAAAAAGTCGCCAATGATACTAAGTATTGTTAAGGGGTCTAAAAGAGTCAGATCTACAGAAACCATCCTTTCTAAGAGTGGGATTATTGAAATGTCTAAGGATAGTCCAGGGTTTTTGCTCCTTCAACAAATTCGAGATGAATCGCATAGGTTTGCAATTAAAAGTAATAGGAAGAAAAAAAATAAGTCTATTAGGAAATCGTCTCTTGATAATATAAAAGGGCTTGGACTAAAGAAGAAAAAAGATCTAATGAGTTATTTTAAATCTATTCAGTCTATCAAAGAAGCTTCGGTCAATGATCTATGTAAGGTTCCCGGAATAAGTATTAAACTAGCTAAAGAGATAAATTTATATTACATGCCATGAATTTTTTTATTCAATTTCTTACGTATTTTAGAATTATAATTTCACCAATAATTTTTTTATTGATTGTTTTATTAAACTCTTATGGCTTTGCTCTAATTTTTTTTTTATTTGTAAGTATTTCTGATTACTGGGATGGTTATTTAGCCCGTAAATATAAATTAGAATCTATTATCGGCTCTGTTCTTGATCCTATAGCAGACAAAATCCTTTTAACTTTTTTAGTTCTTGCATTAAGCATAGAATTATCTAGTCCTTACGTAGCATTTCTTGGAGGAACTATTCTTGTGAGAGAGTTTTGGGTGAGTGCATTGCGTGATTTAAATGCAAGAAGCAATAATACTGAGGCTACAACTGTTTCTCAGTTAGCAAAAATTAAAACTGCTATTCAATTCATCGCACTTTTTAGTTTTTTGTTAGGACTTTATTTGAATAGTGCATTAGTTATCTTCTTATCAAATTTCTTATTATTTGTGGCGCTAATAATTACTCTTCAAAGTGGACTATCGTATACAATAGCAACATTCAAAAAAACTGATGAACATTAAGAATAAATTCTGCAAATAAAGTACATTTAAAAAAATTACATGTCAAAAGAGCGCTTAGAAACAATAGTGATTATTCCTGCAAGGGGAGGGTCCAAAGGGTTGCCCAATAAGAATATTGCTCTTTTTCAAGGCCATCCTTTGATAGCATGGCCAATTCAGTATGCTAAAAATAGTAGTCTAGTTTCAGAAATAATTGTTTCAACGGACTCACAACAAATTGCAAGTGAAGCAATTGCCTATGGAGCAAAAGTACCTTTCATGAGAACAGAAGAGGTGTCTTCTGATTTGGCAACAACTGAAGCTACTTTGAAGTTTTCTCTGGAAATGGCTGAGAAAGAATTAAATAAAAATTTTGATTTATGCTGCTTTCTAACATGTACTGACCTTTTCAGGGTCTCAAATTGGATTGATCAGGGTATTGAATACCTGTCTAGCAATCCAGACTATGAAAGTTTTTTTGTAGCTAATAAGACTCATAAAAATTACTGGGAATATAAAGAAGAAGAAGGAAGATTTAGCAGACTTGCAGATTGGATGTCTACATACAGTAGCAGGCAAATTCGCAAACCTATCTTTAGGGAGGACACTGGATTAACATGCATTTCAAGGTCTGAACTCTGGAGAGAACAGAAAAGAATAGGTAATTTTAATAAAATTATAGAAGATGATCGATTCGAAACATCAATAGATATTCATTCGAGCTTTGATCTATTTCTTGCCAACACAGTTTTTGATTGGATGCTAGAAAATAAACCTGAAAACTTACCTCCTGTACCAAAAAGAATATGAAAGTTTCAATAATTATTCGCTCTAAAAATGAAGAAAAGTGGATAGGTCTTTGCCTTGAATCTATCTTTTCACAAAGCTATCAAAACCTTGAAGTGATTTTAGTAGATAATAATTCCAAAGACGCAACGGTAAAAAAGGCTGAAAATTGGCCCATTAAGATTATTAAAATAGAAAAATTTCTCCCTGGAGATGCCATTAATCAAGGCATAAATCAATCTTCTGGCGAAATAATTGTTTGCTTATCAGCCCACTGTATTCCAATCAACAAAGAGTGGCTTTCAAACCTTGTTAGACCTTTGGAAAATCCTTCAATTGCTGGTGTTTATGGAAAGCAAATACCCCTTTCATCTTCAAGTGCTCTTAATAAGAGAGATTTGTTTATAGTTTTTGGAGATGATCGTCGCATTCAAGAAAAAGATACTTTTTTTCACAACGCAAATTCTGCTTTTACAAGAGACATTTGGAAAAAATTCCCATTTGATTCAACTGCAACAAATATAGAAGATAGACTTTGGGGCCAAGAAGTTATTAAATCAGGCGCAAAAATTGCATATGAACCTGATGCATGTGTATATCATCATCATGGCATTCACCAGGATGCAGATGAAAGCAGAGCAAATAAGATTGTTAATATAATGGAGAATGATGCATTTTCTTCTGATAAATTATATGAAGTTAAATCCAACACCAAAGATTTAGCAATAATTTATGATATTAAAAAATATGATGTATTTAGAGAGTCACTTTTATTAAAAACTATTGATAATATTCAATCCTCAAATAGATTTTCAGATATTCTTTTCACTGGCAATTGCAAAAAAGCTTTTAAATTATGCAAAGAAAAAGGAGTCCTTACTTTCCAAAGAGATGATGAGGATATAGGGCTAAGTAGCTCATTAAGAATTGCTTTAGCGTCTTTTGAAGCTTCTAACTATATTCCAGATTCAGTAACAGTTACTTCTATAAATTACCCATTTAAAGATTGTGAAACTTATGAGCTTCTTTTAGAAGGTTTTTATAATTCTGCGATGTTGCCAACAACTTTTGGGTATCTTGAAAAAAGGCCAATGATCTCAGTAGGCGGCAAAGAGAAGATCATTAATTCTGATCTGCAACCAAGGGATTCAGTAGAAAAGGGAGTTTACATCTGTCCTATTGGTCATGGATATACAGATACGCCTGAAAGCTTTAGATCTGAAAAAATTCTTTTTGGAAAAATAAATTTACTAGAAAATAATAATTCATCTAGCTTCCATGAGGTTGAATCTCCAAAGGATATTCTAAAGGATGAAGGGTTAAAGTTATGAAAAAACTGAGAATTGGATTCTGTGGACTTGGAAACGCTGCAACCTTTTATTTTGAAAAATTGAAAGAATTTGTTGAGGATGGTTCTATTGAGCTTGTAGCCGGCTTTGATTCTGACAGTTCTCAAATAGCTTCTTGGGAAAGTAAAACTAAAATTCTCGGTTTTACCGATATTCATAAAGCATCTGAGATTGGTATTGATCTTATTATTATCACAACTCCTTCGGGTAGACATACTAAGGACTCATTCGAATTTCTGAAGCAAGGTGTAAATGTATTATGCGAAAAGCCAATTGGATTAATTATTGATGAGGTTAATTCAAATATTCAGTATGCTAAAGACCATAATCTTGAGTATGGAGGAGTTTTTCAAAATAGGTTTAATAAACCCATCGAATTTATTAAAGAAAAAATTGAATCGGGAGTTTTTGGAAAAATTATCTCCTCTTCAGTCAAATTGCAGTGGAGTCGCCCACAGGCATATTATGAGGATGGTTGGCATGGTACTTGGCGTAATGACGGAGGTGTTATTAATCAACAGGCAATACATCATATAGATGCTTTGTTTTTTCTTCTAGGTAATCCCTCTGAAATGATCGGGTTTTCTGGAAATATCATAAATCAATTAGAAGCAGAGGATACATTTGCTGGAGCGGGTGTATTATCAAAAGGTGGTTTTTTTACAATTGAGGCATCAACTGCTCTGAGGCCAGCAGATCTTCAAGCATCTATAGAAATTATTGGCTCAAATGCGCAAGCAGGAATAGGCGGTCCAGCTATTAATAAATTAGATTATTTTATTGAAACAGGTAAATATGTTTCCCAAGATATCCTTGAAGAATATTCTGAGCATGTGGTTAACGGATTTGGTAATGGCCATTTAAAAATGATAAAACTAATTTTAGATCATTGGACCAAGCATCAGGAATTAAAATTACCAATTTCTGCTGCTGACTCCTTGAATGCTGTTCAAGCAGTTCACTCTTTTTATCGTTCAGTAGAGGATAAAAAGATAATAAATTTTGAAATAGGCTTAGGATCAAAAAAACTTGGACATTAAGAGGGTTTAATGCCATTTTTTAAGTCCATTATTTTTTTTATCAAATTAATTTTCATCCCCATTAAAGTTGATTTTGTATTAATTTCACTAAATCATTTTAACAGAGCCAACGGCAAAAATAGTTTCATGGCTCCAATCCAAGCAGATTTAATTAAATTCAATAAATCTTTTTTATACCTTGAAGATACTGACTTAAAGGGAGCCTACAATAAGTTTCCTAGGGAGGAGAGTGCTATTGGTTTCGAGTTTATTACGTTTTGCCTAATTGTTTTAAAAAAAATTGGTATATCTCATAATTCTTCTATCAAAATTCTTAAGGTAGTTTTTTTTAGAAATCTTGAATATAAATATTTAATCAATATGGCTGGTTATACGCTTAGCCTTTTTTCTACAATGTTCCCAACAAGGCTTCATTTTGAACTTCAACATGGGTTGATATTTAATAATAGAGAATGGTGGATGTTGAATGAGTGGAACAAACATCAAAATTGCGGAATTTTGCTTCATGGCAAAGGTTTCAAAGAAGTACTTTTATCTAACAAAGACTATAATCTCAAAGATAATTCTAAACTACTCATAGCTGGAATTAATCAGGAAAAAATTCTTTTTTATCCAGATAATTTAAGTAGAAATATAATCTTTACAGAGCAAATAACCATTGATAATAAGAAATATGAAATTAATGAATATATAGAATTTTTTCACTCAATACTTACTCGTAGTGCTGAGTTCATGAAGTCGAACAATATCAATATTTTTGTTAAAACGCATCCTCGAATTCCTAATCAGCTAGCTCACAGGTATCGTGAGTTTGATTTCATAAAAGATTTTAATGATCTGAAGAAATTAGAGAGCAACGCATTGCTCGCACATTTAACTTTTAACTCTTCATCTGTTTTTGAGTTTTCATTAAAAGGCATACCATCCATCCTCATAGATGGTTTCTCAAGAAGAGATCCAAAATTCCTTTTTGATGTATACAAGATGCCATCAAGGGATTTAGTTGTTAATAATGACAACTTATTGCAGGATCGAATATCATTTCTTTTCGATGATTATTTTTTTAAAAGAAAATCTTTAGAACTTAAAGAATGGGCCGATCGCTTTAACGAAAAGCCTAATTTAAATCTAATTTCTGAAATTGAGGCTAGTTAAAATTTTAAAGAAAATACCAGATCTAGGAAATCAATTTTTTAGGTTTATAATATCCATGTAATTATATAAAGAGTAAAAATGGCCACAATTGAAAATAAATTCCCTGGAAAAGATATATCTTCCGATGATCTTAAAACAAAAATTCCCTTGGTTGCTAACTATACATCAAAAGCTTTTAGGGTTGCGGGGGTTACATTTAATGGTAAAAAGATTCCTGTGATGGCGGGCCCCAATATGGTCGAGTCTGAAGATTTGATAGTTAAGACAGCTAAGGCTGTTAAAAAAGCTGGGGCATCTTTTCTTAGAGGCGGCGCCTTTAAGCCACTCAGCTTCCCATATAGAAGTAAAAAATATAACGAATCTGGTCTTGATGGCTTGAAGTGGCTGTCTGTTGCTAAAAAAGAAGCTTCTATACCAGTAATAACAGAAATAATGGAGTCAAAGTACCTGGATGTTATGGTTGATGTAGCTGATATTATGCAAATTGGTTCAAGGAATATGCAAAACTACCCCCTAATCACTGATGTTGCGTCCACAGGAAAACCTATAATGTTGAAGCGTCATTATGGGGCATCTCTTAGAGATTGGTTGGGAGCAGCTGAGTATGCATTAATAGCAGGCTGCAAACATATTATATTATGTGAAAGGGGCATGTCTGTTGCCCATACGCACAAATCTTCATCTAGATATTTGCTTGATCTTCAAGTGATTCCAGCAATAAAAGAGATTTCTTCAATCTCAGTTGCTTCTGATCCATCCCATGCCACATTTTGGAGGGATTGGGTCCCACCAATGTCTTTAGCTTCTATATCTGCTGGTGCTGATTCAATTATGATAGAAGTTCATCCGGATCCTAAAAATGCTGCTGTTGATCCACTGCAACCCATTAACTTCAAATCATTTCAAGTTTTGATGAATCAAATGGATAAAACAGCCAAAGCAATATCAAGGAAAGTTTTGTAATGAAAGAAGCTTTTATCATAGGCAAAGATGTTACCAAAGGTGCAAGGTCACCCATTCTTTGGAATGCTTGTTTTGAACACTTTAAAATTGATGCTCATATGACAGCTATTGATATAGAAAGCGAAACAGAGCTAAATATTTTTTTAAATGATCAAATTGATAATCCAAAATTTCTTGGTGCAGCGGTAGCATCACCCATCAAGGAGAATGTCTCAGATTTTTTTATTGAAAAATTTAATTTAGACTTTTATGGTCCCGCAAATTGCTTTTTTAAACATGATAATAATTTTAGTATTTTAAATACTGATACTTTGGCTGCCATAGAAACTATAAATATTTCTTTTCCTGGTTTAAATTTTTCAGACATTGCAATATTAGGCTCAGGAGCGGTTGCGAAATCTCTTGCCTTTAATCTAAGAGAGCATCATGCAACAAAGACTATCTATGCACGATCAGATGATCATTTCAAAGCCCTTCAAAGCTTTAATTTTTCATGTAAGGAATTTTCTCAAATTAATCAAAACTTTGACCAACATCAGGTCATTGTGAACTGTACAGACATAGGAAGAGATGGCCAATCAACCAATTCACCTATTGACCCTGAGGTTATATCTAACTCAAGCTCTAAAAATATATATGTATTTGATGTAAATTATATTAATAGCCCTTCGTTGCTTCTTCAGACTTGCTCATCAAGGGGTATTGTTAATGCTGATGGTTCTCGTATGAATTTAATGCAAGCTGCTATCGCTTTCGGTCATTCCAATCAGATGATTGAATTTCAAGATGAGATTTTAAGAGTGATGAAGGCTGCAATTACATAATTTTTCTATAATAAGCTTTTAGAATTAAATTATTGATATAATTCTGCAGCGGCTGGATGGCAGAGTGGTCATGCAGCGGCCTGCAAAGCCGTGTACGCCGGTTCGATTCCGGCTTCAGCCTCCATTTAAGAAAGCAACAGCTATGTCATTTGTTGCGGTCTAAATATCACCCATAGAGAATCTTTTAGTTTAAAATATATACAATTAGAACCAATATTTATTATAAATTAAATGAATGATCTCAAAGATACTCCTCATATTGATGAAGAAGAGCTAAATATAAAAGAAATTTTTCAAGTAATATGGAGAGGTAAGACTAGTATTATTTTGCTCTCACTAACTTTTTTTTCTGGCTCTGTTATTTTTGCTTTAACCGCCACCCATTTATGGACTTCTTCAACCACCCTCACTGTTGTTGCCGATTCCAATATTGGTTCGAGCAGGTCAGCCATGTCCGGTCTAGCAGGAATAGCTGGAATTAGTCTTTCTAACTCAAATGCTGGTCCTGATAGGGCAGAAGTTGCATTGGCAACAATTAAGTCAAGGGATTTTTTAAAACACCTTTTAGAATTCCCAGATATATTGCCTAATCTTATGGCTGTTGAATCTTACAATGCATCCTCTGGCAAAATTAAGTATGACAGCAATAAATTTGATCCTCAGTCAGGCTGGCTGGTAGACAAACCATCATACCTTGAGGCAATGAAGCAATATAATAAAATTCTTGATGTATCAATCAATAAAAAAACCCAATTTTTAGATATTTCTATCACTCATATTTCACCAAAATTTGCTTATGATCTTCTTGGTCTTATTATCCAAGAAACTAATACACTCCGAAGAGATAGAGACTTAAAAGAAGCTGAGATAACACTTGGTTATTTGTATCAAGAGCTTGAAAATACTAAGGATGTAGACCTAAGGTTATCTATCAATCAGCTTATAGAATCACAAATGAAGAAAAAAATGTTGGCGCGTGTTAAGACTAATTATTTATTAGAGCCTCTTGATCTTCCTTTTATTCCAGAGGAGCGAGCGAGTCCAGTAAGAACAAAGATTGTGCTTTTTGGTTCCTTGCTTGGGTTTTTTATTGCTTTATTTCTAAATCTATTTAGTTTTTATGGTTTCGGTAGAGTAAATATAATTAACTCACAAAATTGAAGTCATTGAAGGCTTCAACTAAGTTAATTTAATATGCATTTAAATGATATTAGACTCGGAATCATAGGGCTGGGATATGTTGGTCTACCTCTTTCTGTAGAATTCTCTAGGGAGATGCCTGTCATAGGTTTCGATATCAATTCAGACAGAATTAAAGATTTAATGCAAGGTATTGACGTCACCAATGAGGTTGATACAAATGATCTTTTGAATCTCACAAATCTGGTTTTTTCAAATAATATTGATGATTTGTCTACTTGTAATTGCTATATTGTAACCGTCCCAACTCCAATCGATCAATTTAATCAACCAAATTTAGAGCCATTATTATCAGCCTCTAAAATGCTGGGTAAAATTATTGAAAAAGGTGACATTATAATTTTTGAATCAACTGTATATCCAGGTGCAACAGAAGAAGATTGCGCCCCGGTAATTGAAGAATATTCTGGGCTCATTTTTAATAAAGATTTCTTCTTGGGTTATAGCCCAGAACGAATTAATCCAGGAGACAAAAAGCATACGGTTAGGGAAATCGTAAAAATAACCTCAGGATCAAATCCAGAAGTAGCTGAATTGATTGACAAACTCTATGCAAAAATAATTCATGCAGGCACCCACAAAGCTTCGTCTATAAAAGTTGCAGAAGCTGCAAAGGTTATTGAAAATACTCAAAGAGATCTAAATATTGCATTAATTAATGAGCTTTCATTAATATTCAACAAACTAGGAATAGACACAAAAGAAGTACTTGATGCAGCAGGCACTAAATGGAATTTTCTTCCATTTAGGCCTGGGTTGGTTGGAGGTCATTGCATCGGAGTGGATCCATATTACTTAACTAAAAAAGCAGAATCTGTTGGATATAATCCTGAGGTTATTTTGGCTGGAAGAAAACTAAACGATCAAATGTCATCATATGTTACAAATCAATCAATTGAGCTAATGCTTTCAAGGGGTTTTGATCTTAAAGACTCAAAAGTTTTGATCATGGGTCTTACTTTTAAGGAGAATTGTCCAGATACTCGAAACTCAAAAGTTTTTGATATGATTCATATTTTTTCAGAAAAAGGCATAGAAACTGATATATATGATCCATTGGTTTCATTAAAACAATTCGATGGCAATGCAATTATTAATTTAATTGAATTCCCTAAAACTAACCACTATAACTGTATTATTCTAGCAGTCGCGCATGATGAGTTTCATAAAATTGGTATAAACCAGATACGTTCATTTGGTGTAGAGAACAGCATAATCTATGATTTAAAATTTATGTTTTCAGCAGAAGATACTGATCTTCGTCTATAATTTTCTATTGATATAATGATAGAGTACAATAATTTAAAAAATCATCTTCTTAATAATCAGTACAAATGGCTAGTCACGGGGGTAGCTGGCTTTATTGGCAGTAATATTCTTGAGGAGCTTCTAAAGTTAAATCAAATTGTCATTGGGCTAGATAATTTTAGTACCGGGCATCATAAGAACTTAACTGAGGTTCAGAGTATCTGCTCTAGTGAGATATGGGCAAATTTTTCATTTATAGAGGGTGACATTTGTAATCCTGATGATTGTAATAAAGCTTGCCAAGGAATTGATTTTGTTTTGCATCAGGCTGCTCTCGGGTCAGTACCACGCTCAATATCTGATCCAATTGCTACAAATGCATCCAATATCAATGGATTTCTTAATATTCTTTTGGCCTCAAAAAATGCTGAAGTTAAAAGCTTTACATATGCTGCTAGCAGTTCAACCTATGGAGACCACCCAGATCTTCCAAAGATAGAGAATACTATTGGGAAGCCATTATCTCCATATGCCATCACAAAATATGTCAATGAACTATATGCCGAAGTTTTTGCAAGTACATATTCATTTCAATCCATCGGATTGAGATATTTTAATGTATTTGGTAAGAGGCAAGACCCCTTTGGGGCATATGCAGCTGTTATTCCAAAATGGATATATGCATTAATTAATAATGAAGATTTATTTATTAATGGCAATGGCGAAACTAGTAGAGATTTTTGTTATGTTGATAATGCTGTCCAAGCCAATCTTCTTGCATCCTTTAGTCCATCTGAATTTAAAAATAATATTTATAATGTAGCTGTTGGAGACAGAACAAGTCTTAATCAATTATTTGAGATCCTTAAGTCTTCGCTTGAGCAAGAGGGAATATTATATTGCAAAACACCAAAGTATAGAGATTTTAGAGTTGGAGATGTCATGCATTCTCAAGCATCAATAAAAAAAATTAGCGATAATCTTTCCTACTTTCCAGAATTTAATATTCAAGAGGGTATCACAGAGTCTATAAAATGGTATATAGAGAATCTGTAAAATAAATTAATTTAAAGATGCTAAAACACATAATTGAGTTGCTTGGTCTATTAGGGAGAGACCAAAGAATTAAGCTCTTTCAAATTCAATTCATGATTATCCTTTCATCCTTATTAGAAACCTTAAGCGTCCTTTCGATCGGTCCATTTATGACGATAGTTTCCTCTCCTGAGATGGTTTTTAGTAACCAGTTTTTTTTAGAGGTATCAACATTTTTAAATATTCAGCAACCAAATAATTTTTTGATCATATTTGGGGGGGCTATTTTAATTCTTATGGTTCTTTCTGCATTTTTTTCAATGATAACAATTTGGCGTTTATCTATTTTAGGAGGAAAAATTGGCGCAAATATAAGCAGTAAGATGTTTGAACACTATATAACGCTACCTTTTTCCTTTCATTTAAAAACAAATTCTAGTGAATTGGCCGCCAAATTAATTGTTGAGTCTAACAGAATGACTCATTCTGTAGTACTTCAATTGCTCTATTTAAACTCTAAAGTGGTATTAATTTTATTAATGATTTTAACAATACTAATTACTGTTCCCATCATAGCGATTGTGAGCACTATCTTATTTTTTGGTTGTTATATTGCCTTGTATGGATTTGCTAGCAATAGATTAAATAGAAATGGAGAGGTTATATCACTAGAATCACGATCAAGAATGCAAACAATCAATGAAGGTTTTGGTGGGATTAAAGATGTGTTGATCTATGGCCTCCAAAAGAACTTCATAAACAAATATGCTCGGTCTACAGAGAACTATTATGCATCATGGAGCAGCAATCAAGTCTTAAGTCTTTTGCCAAGGTATGCCATAGAATTTGCTGCATACGCAACAATGATTTCAGCAGTTATATTTCTTTTATTTTCATTGGATAATAATCTTTCTAAAATTCTTCCAGTCATAGCAATTTTTGGATTAGCGAGTATGAAATTGCTGCCCGCATTTCAACAATGCTATTTCAGCGTTTCAACTATGAGAGCAAATATTAATTCTTTTTTTGTGGTTAGAGATGAATTGCTCGACATCCATAATCAAGAAAATATAGTCAAAAAGAACAATGTGTCAAATAAGAGCATTACTTTTTTAAAATCAGCGGCATTAAATAATGTTTCTTTTTATTACGATAAAAATCAGAACTATGTACTAAAAGATATTTCTATTGAGTTCAAGGCAAATCAAACTACTGGTATTGTAGGGGCATCTGGGTCGGGTAAATCAACGATAATAAATATTCTTACAGGCTTGATTCCACCTTCATCAGGCCTGGTTGAAGTTGATGGTCATGAGCTCACTAAAGGTAACCTTCGATCGTGGCAAAAAAAGATTGGATTTGTTTCTCAAAATATCTTTTTGCTTGATGCAAGTATTAGAGAAAATATAGCTTTTGGTAAAAGAGCAAAAGATATTGATTCTAAGAGAATGGATCAGGTTATTGAGATGTCCCAGTTAGATGATTTTGTATCCACTCTTCCAAAAGGTCTTGAAACGGGAGTTGGGGAAAGAGGAGTCCAGCTATCAGGCGGACAATTGCAAAGAGTAGGAATAGCAAGAGCACTCTATTGCAATCCTGAAATTATAGTATTTGATGAGGCAACAAGTAATTTAGATAGAATTTCGGAAAAACTCATTATGGAGACTATAGTAAGCTTAAGAAATTCAACAACAATTATTATGATCGCACATAGACTATCAACCCTTAAGGAGTGCGATAATATTTTCTTATTAAACGGTGGTCGAGTAGAAGATTCAGGTAATTATGAATACCTGATTAATAATAACTCACGATTTTTTAATCTCACATAGATTAAAAAACCTTTTAAATTTTTGTATGAAAGTACTATATATAACATATGATGGTTTATTAGACCCTTTAGGATCGAGTCAAATTTTGCCATATTTATATGGACTTAATGATCCATCAAGATCTATTTTTATTATCAGTGTTGAAAAGTCTAATAGGTACGAAGCTAATTATAGCGCTTTGCGGGACGAGCTTTCTAAAAAAAATATTTATTGGAAACCATTATTATTTTCAAAAAAATTTGGTATCTTTGGAAAGCTATGGGATCTTTATAAAATGTACTATAGCGCAGTAAAGTTAAGTGCTTTTTACAAAATAGATACTGTGCATGCAAGGGGTCATGTTGCAGCTCAAGTGGCATCATTTCTCAAATCACTTTTTAACATAAAATTTATATTTGATTTTAGAGGGCTATGGGCTGATGAGAGGGTTGATAAGGGTGGATGGAATCTAGATAAAACCATAGATAGAGCGCAATATAAGTTTTTTAAAAATAAAGAAAAAAAACTGCTTAGTCATGCAGATCAGACTATTGTGCTTACAAATAAAGTGGTTAGAGAGGTTTGCAAAATTTCTGATATTAACTCTAATCAAATTACAGTAATACCATGTTGTGCAGATTTTGTGCATTTCTCTCTCCAGACTAAAAAAACGAAAGCAAAAATTAAAAAACAGTTAGAGATATCTGAAAACAGTTTAGTTTTTGGTTTTCTGGGTTCGGTTGGATCAATGTACCTTTTAGAAGATTATCTTAGGCTTATTGAATTAATTCATCTAAAGTATCAATCTAGAGATACTGATATATTCGGCTTGATCATTACAAACGACCTTCAAAAAGCTCAAGATGCTAAAAATAATATTTTACCTCAGGAGCTAAAAGATAAAACTTTGGTTTTATCCGCATCAAGAGAAGAAGTGCCTAAATTACTTCATTCTTTAGATGTGTTAATTAGTTTTATTGCATCTACATACGCTCGGCAAGGAGCCTCGCCAACAAAAATAGCTGAAAGTTTTGCTTGCGGGATTCCCGTGATATCCAATAAAGGTATTGGCGATGTTGAGGATCAAGTGAATGCTGTGAATGGAGGAAGAGTTATTAATGACACTAGTATTGAAAGCCTAAAAGAAATAATCTTAGATCTAGACCAGGTTTTATTACTTGATCGCAATAAAATTCGATCCAAAGCAGAGGAATTTCTGAGCCTTGATATCGCAATAGAAAGATATAAGGATGTATACTCAAAATTAATATAATTAAAAAATGATAAATGTTGTAATTTTAAATGGAGGAAGAGGAGCTGGCTCTCTAATTCCAACATTGCTAGATAATCCATCTCTCAATGTTACATCTATTGTAAATGCTTATGATGATGGCAAATCTACTGGCGAAATCAGAAGATTTTTTGAAATGCTGGGACCATCTGATATAAGAAAAGTTCAGGAGTTGATGCTACCTATGGAGGATGCAGACTATAACAGCAACCTTTCCATTTTTCAGTATAGATTCCCCTTAGATCAGAACTACGATGAAGCGCTGAAAATAATTAATGAATTTACTTCTACTGATTCTAAATCCCTTCTAGGAATTACCTTTTTATCAAATAAAATTCCGGCCCAGTTAAGAATTTACTTAAAAGAGTTTGTTGCTGCACTTAGTATTTTAGAAAACTTGAAAGGTACTAAATTTATCTTTTCTGATTGTTCAATCATGAATTGTATTTATGCGGGCGCTTTTATTTTTCATAAACGTAATATCGAAAATGCAAGTCTAGCAATTGAGAAATTATTTAATCTCAGAGGGGAGGTTATTCCTACTAGCATTGAGAATAAAAAATTAGCTGCATTAAGAGAAAATGGAGAAATGCTATACAGCGAAGCTGAGATTGTTGAACTTCGTTCAAATGTTAGGATTGAAAAAATATATTTGCTTGATGAAATAATTGATAGAAAAGTTTTTGACGGCTTGGAGCTTTCAGATAAAAAGCAATATCTAGATCAACATCATTGCTATGTTGCTATTTCCTCTCGAGCAAAAATTGCTATACAGAAAGCTGATATTATTATTTACTCAGCTGGTACTCAGCATTCATCATTATATCCAACATATCTCTCTGTTGGTCTAGCTCAAGCTATTGCTGACAATCACCATGCCCTGAAAGCTTTTGTCACTAATATCGGAGCTGATTACGAA
>Ga0181562_10002133_pt1 | contig 15338 bp, 8 predicted proteins | sample 011ome_26_FD_139344 | JGI IMG/M metagenome (GOLD analysis project Ga0181562, IMG submission 139344) | Coastal salt marsh microbial communities from the Groves Creek Marsh, Skidaway Island, Georgia - 011511BT metaG (megahit assembly) | ecosystem: Environmental > Aquatic > Marine > Intertidal zone...
AAGACATTGCAAAAGCTGGAATGTCAAAAGAGGCACTCAAAAAAGCAAATAATGAATTTACTAAATTTAAGCAAATGTCTCCTATGTCAGCTGAAGCATCAGTTGTCCGCTCATATCTAGATTGGTTGACTGGAATCCCTTGGAAAAAAAGAAGCAAAGTTAAATCAAATCTTAAGTCAGCAATAGAAATCTTAAACGAAGATCATTTTGGCTTAGATGAAGTTAAGGAAAGAATTTTAGAATATTTAGCAGTTCAACAAAGAGTAAAAAAACTAAAAGCACCAGTTCTTTGTCTGGTAGGTCCTCCTGGTGTGGGTAAAACATCACTTGGAAAATCTATTGCAAGAGCAACCAATAGAAAGTTTGCACGCATGTCTTTGGGCGGGGTCAGAGATGAGGCGGAAATAAGAGGGCATCGAAGAACATACATAGGATCTATGCCTGGAAAGATTGTTCAAAAGCTATCGAAAGTTGAAGTAAAAAATCCGCTTTTTTTGTTAGATGAAATTGACAAAATGGGCATGGATCATCGTGGAGACCCGGCATCAGCGCTCTTAGAAGTTCTGGATCCAGAGCAAAATAATACTTTTTCTGATCATTATCTAGAGGTCGATTTTGATCTTTCTGAAGTCATGTTTGTGTGTACTGCAAACAGTCTTAATATTCCTGGTCCATTGCTTGATCGCATGGAGATAATCAGGTTGCCAGGCTATATAGAGGATGAAAAATTAAACATAGCAAAGCAATACTTAATACCTAAACAGCTCGAAAGAAATGGGCTTGAGGAAGAAGAGGTTAAGCTGAGTGATAATTCTATTTTAGATATTGTTAGACACTACACAAGAGAGGCTGGTGTCCGCGGTCTTGAAAGGCAAATTGCAAAAATTTTTAGAAAATCAGTCAAAGAAAGAGTGCTTGCAGATCCAAATAAGATTAAATCCTCAATTAATATCACACCTAAGAACTTAGAAAAGTATTGCGGTGTTCCTAAATTTAAATTTGGTGAAGCTGACGTTGAAGATATCGTTGGCAAGGTTGCTGGTTTAGCATGGACTGAAGTTGGAGGAGAGCTTTTGACGATAGAGTCATCATATGTACCAGGCAAAGGACAAGTAATTAAAACAGGGTCTTTGGGTGATGTTATGCAGGAGTCCATTCAGGCAGCATTAACAGTTGTTCGTTCAAGATCAGATAAGCTTGGTATCCCAGCCAATTTTTATGAAAAATTTGATGTTCATATTCATGTTCCCGATGGCGCCACTCCTAAAGATGGACCTAGTGCAGGTGTTGGTATGTGTACGGCGATGATTTCAGTTTTTACTGGAATCCCTGTGCGTTCGGATACTGCTATGACAGGTGAAATTACTCTTCATGGCCAAGTAACAAAGATTGGTGGTCTTAAAGAAAAGCTTCTTGCAGCAAAACGAGGGGGAATCAAGAGGGTAATTATTCCTGAAGATAATTCAGCTGATTTAAGAGAGATACCATCCCAAATAACTCATGCTTTAGAAATACTTCCAGTAAGATGGGTTGACGAAGCTATATCACATGCTCTTACTTCAGAACCAAAACCCATTAAAAAAAGAAGGAGCTCTAAAAGTCTCACCAAATCAAAAACATCAACCTCAAGAGCAACTTCTAGAAAACCCCATTAGAATAGGTTTTAAAGCTTGACATTTTCCCTGTGATAGCTTTTCATAGGCTTAGGTACATTAATTAACCAGAGGAGAATTCAATGAATAAATCAGACTTAGTAGATGCAGTTGCTTCATCAGCAGATGTTACCAAAGCTTCAGCTGGAAGAGCTGTTGATGCGGTTTTAGATTCAATCGGTGATGCGTTAGGTAAAGGCGATACAGTTTCGCTTGTAGGTTTTGGAACATTTTCAGTCAGACATAGAGCTGCTAGAGAAGGTAGAAACCCACAAACAGGTGCTTCAATGCATATTGCAGCATCAAAAGTTCCAGGCTTTAAAGCTGGTAAAGGATTAAAAGATAAAGTTAAGAATTCTTAATAAACTTTAGATTTTAAATCTTCTAAAAAGGGGTGCATAAGCACCCTTTTTTTATGTATGATTGTTAGCTTTTAAATAGGATGCATTACGAATGTTAGAGTTACTTAGAAACTTCTTATCAGGCAAAAGAGTTATAATTATTGCGATCTTGCTCGCAATACCTTTTGTTTTTTTTGGCTCCACTTCATTTGGCACAACTTTCACCAGTTTTGGAACTGTTAATGATGAGCCTGTCACGCAAATGGATGTCACTATTGCAACTGGTCAAGTATCTCAAAGACTGCAATCAATGTATGGAGAAGAGTTTTCTTTGGATGATTTAGATGAAGAAGTTTCCCTTGGTCTAATTAAAAATGAAATTATTAATCAAAAAACTCTTTTGTCTCAAGCAAGGAGCCTTGGTCTTATGGTGCCTGAGAAAATAGCAAAACAAGAAATCATCAATCTTGAAGGATTTCAGGGTGAAAATGGTTTTGATCAAACCCTTTTTGAATCTGCTATTAGGTCTAATGGCTGGACTCCAGAAGAATATATTAGCCTTGTTCAGGAAACCCTTACGATAGAAAAGCTGGTTTCTGCAATGGGGGTAACAGCTTTTCCATTAGATAGTGACATGAACTCACTTGCATCAATGCTTGAAACATCAAGAGATATAGATTTTATAAAAATTAATAAAGAGGCTTTGGTTAATCAGCAAGAAGCCGGCCTCGAAGAAGCCCAAGACTTTTATGACAACAATCAATTTTTATTTCTGTCTAAAGAAAAAAGAGATTTTTCATACTTTGTCATATCTTATGAGGCATATAAAAATCAAGTAATAGTTCCTGAGGGCTATATTGATGAAGCATATGCCGATTATCTAAATGATACAAAGGAACAATTACAAAATAGAATTTCACATTTGATGATTGAAAAATCAAACTACGATAGCTCATCTCTAGCATATGAAAAAATAAATTCGATATTTAATCGTTTGCAAGTAAAAGAACTCTCATTTGAAGATGCTGTTTCTGAATCAAGCGATGATCTTGCCTCAAAAGATTCTGGTGGTGATTTGGGGCTTTCATCTGGAGATGCATTTCCAGAGGAGTTTGAGAGTGCAATTTTGTCAATGCAGTTAAATTCTATAAGCCCAATCATTGAGCTAGAAGATTCATTTCACATATTGAAATTAACTGAAATTATTGAACCTCAGATAAACACAAAGTCTGAAATGTCAGAGCAATTAATGAATGAGTTAATTGATGCAGAGGCATTGGCGTTGCTGGAAGATGATTTTTTAAACTTAGAGTCACTGGTGCTTGAGGGAGCAACAATTAACGAGCTGGCGGAATCTATTGATGCCTCTATTCAAATAACTGGATTAAAAGATATTGAGAGTATTGGGCTTGATGGATTCAGCGGTGTATTATCTGAAGAATTATTTGACCCCTCATTACTACCAAACGCAATTCAAATTTTTGAAGGTGATGAGAGCTATGCATTTGCTCTCATGACTCAAGCATTGCAGCCAACTGTTCAGCCTTTTATTGAAGTTGCAGAGGAAGCTATTGGAGAAGTTCGGACGAACAAAGCAAACTCAATCATTATGAATTTTGCTAATGAGGCAGAGGCTGTTATTGCAGGTGAGGTTATGCTTCCAAATGAAAATAGTTTTTCAAAAGAAAGCTTTAAAGGTGTTAAAAGATTTTCATCATTGCTTCCTTCAGAAATTATTAATTCAGCTTTTGAATCTCCTATAGGTACATTAGTTTCAGCCGAAGCTTTTAATGGAGACCGATATTGGGCCATAACCTCTAACGAAGCATCACCAACTATAGCTGAATTAGGCGATGCTATTGAACAATACGAAGGATTTTATAACGAAAGCTTAAATCAACAATTTTCGGGGTTCATTGATAGGGCGTTTAAAGAAGGTCAAAAAGTTCGATTAAAAAATCTAGCCATTAATTAGTCTGCGTACTCCTCCATAGACATTGCAGCAGTATTAAAGCCTCCATCTACGTAGGTTATTTCGCCAGTGACGCCGCTAGCTAAGTCAGAGCATAAAAACGCTGCAACATTACCAACTTCTAGGGTTGTAACCGCTCTTCTTAAGGGGGCTCTGTTTGCATAGTTTGTTAACATCTTTCTAAAGTTTTTTACTCCCATTGCAGCAAGAGTCTTTATTGGCCCTGCTGAAATAGCATTTACTCTTATACCATCTGGACCCATTGCAGCTGCAAGAAATCTTGTATTTGCCTCTAAACTTGCTTTAGCAAGACCCATGACGTTGTAATTAGGCAGAGATTGCACAGAACCCAAATATGTAAGTGTTAACAGAGCAGCATTTTTATTTAACATGGGCTTTGCTCCCTTTGCCATAGCGGTAAAACTATATGAACTTATATCATGAGCTATCTGAAAACCCTCTCTAGTTGCAGCATCAACAAAGTTACCTTCCAATTCATTAGCAGGTGCAAAACCGATGGAGTGAACAAATCCATCAAAAGACCCCCAATTCTTTGAGAGCTCTTGGTACATTTTTGCGATACTCTCATCCGAAGCAACATCACATTCAAACAATAAATTAGAACCAAGCGCAGAGGCTATTTTTTCTACATTTCCCTTTAATCTTTCACTTTGATATGTGAAGGCAAGCTCAGCGCCTTGATCATGCATTGCTTGGGCTATTCCAGCAGCAATTGAGTGCTTATTCGCAAGACCAGCAATGAGGATTTTTTTATTTTTTAACATAAATTTTTTTTTTAGATAGTTGTTGAAACTGGTAATAATTATATATCACTAAGTTAATTTCTAATAAATCCATGATTAATAAATTTATAGACTTTATCTACTTAATCTTCAAACTTATTTCATTGCTTGTTTCTTTTTGTGAAACAAGCGTATAATCAAGGTTGGCATGTACTGCATATGCAGTTGTGCATTAAAAAAACTTAGGAGTATTTTAAATGATTGACTTAAATAAATTTTTATTCAGTACTTTCGCAATTTTTTCTTTCCTTGTCCCAGCTGTAGTTGCTCAGGATACTGATGAAAATATTGAAGAAGTAGTGGTAACCGGAAGTAGGATCCAAAATCCTAACATTGTTAGCTCATCCCAGGTTCAAGTAGTGGATGCTGCTGATATTGAAAATCGTGGCGCGATAAGAATAGAGGAGGTTTTAAATGATTTGCCTCAACTTGCGCCTGGCCAAGTTGCGCAAACTGCAAACGGTTCAAATGGAACTGCTACAGCTAATTTAAGAAATTTAGGCTGCTCTAGAACACTCGTTCTTATAAATGGTAAGAGAATGGCTCCAGGGACTGCAACAGGAGCTAGTTGTGCAGATTTGTCACAAGTTCCTGCATTGTTAATTAAGCGGGTCGAAGTTCTGACTGGTGGTGCATCATCTGTATATGGTTCTGATGCTGTTGCTGGTGTTGTTAACTTTATATTAGATGATGAGTTTGAAGGTTTTAAAGCCAGTGTAACCAATTCTTTTTACACACATGAAAATGATAACAGCAAGCTTAGAGCCCTGCATGACAGCTATGGATATAAAAAAGCTCCATCTAGTGTAACCGAAGGCGACTCTCTCAAAATGTCAATTGCATTTGGAGGCTCAATCGATGATGGCCGAGGACATATTACAGGTTTCTTAGAGCATGTTGATACTGATCCCATACTTCAAGGTGCATATGATGGTGGAGCATGTGCATTAAGTGGTGGTGATGCTAGATGTGGTGGTTCTTCTACTATTCCTCCAGGTCGTTGGTATGATTTTGGATATAAGAATGCTGGATATACTCCTATTGACACATCTGTATCTGATTACAAATTTGATTATAAGCTTCTAGGAGATGAGTTTGTTGATAGAGCTGGACAGTTATATAACTACAATCCAACAAATCATTACCAGAGACCTCAAGATAAGATCAATGCTGGATTTTTCTCAAAATACTCTATAACTGATAAATCTGAAGTTTACGCAGATGTGAGATATACAAAAAATCAATCTCCATCTCAAATAGCTTATTCTGGTACTTTTGGCGATCTTAGATCTGTGCCTTGTTATAACGCTAATTTTTCAGAACAAATCTATAATGCAGTGTGTGGTAACTGGACAGGAATGGGCGGAAGTCACGCTCCTAACTTTGCTACAGGTGCTGAAGCTCTTGCATACATTTCTTCATTAGACGGTCAGGTTGCAGATGGTTCAATCATCGGATACAGCGCTCCAATGAGAAGTTTAAAAAGAAATGTTGAAGGTGGGCCTAGAACATATACTCAGTCATACACAAATATCACAGCATCTGTTGGTATGAGAGGAGATATCAATGATGATTGGAGATACGATATTTCATATCAGACTTCTCAAGTTGATTATTCTCAAGAAATACAAAATGACCTTTCTGTAACAAAGCTGTTGAGAGCTACAAATGTTATTAATGTTGCAGGTGTGCCAACTTGTGTATCCAAGCTTAATGGTACGGATGCAAACTGTATACCATACAACCTATTTTCAGGCGGTTTACCAGGAGATGGAGGTATTCAAGCAATTTGGGATGCCAATCCTGAGATCCAAACATACATGGCAATACCTAACTTTATTCTTGGAGATTCTAGCGAAACTATATTCCAGGCATATGTTGAAGGTACAACAAACTTCTCAATTCCAGGAGCTCCAAGTGCGGTTAGCATGGTAGCTGGTTATGAATCAAGAGAACTTGAATCAGACTATCGACCAGATGCATCCTCTCAGGCTGCAGACAGAACTGGTGCTGGCGGACCTATCGTCGCATTGGCAGGTTCTTATGATGTTAAAGAATACTTTTTCGAATTTGGTATTCCTGTGACTGATTCATTAAACCTTGAGGCCGGGATGAGGTTTGCTGACTACTCAACTGATAATGATACCGATGCATTTAAACTAGGAGCATTCTATAAATTAAATGATGAATTATCTTTCAGAGGAACAGTTCAAACAGCGACTCGACACGGCTCTATAACAGAGTTATATAGAGGGCAAGGCGCTAGTTTAACAGACCTTGATCCAGATCCTTGTGGAACTAATCCAGAATCTGGGGCGGCTCCTACTGCAACTCAGGCCCAGTGTGCAAACACAGGTCTTCCTGCTTCGCTTTACGGTTCTGATCTAAAATCACCAGCTGATCAATATAATATTTTAACTGGTGGTAACCCTAACTTAAGACCTGAAGAGTCTGAGTCTACTACTCTTGGTGTTGTATGGACTCCATCAAGCATTGAAGGTTTAACAGTTACTTTGGACTATTTTGATATCCTTGTTGAGGACAGAATTGGAACTATTCCAGCTCAGACTTCTATTGATAAATGTCTAGCAACTGGAAATTCAACTTTTTGTAATTTGATCGAGCGTGATCCAATTATGGGTAGTCTTTGGGTGTCACCAGGTAGAATTATTACAACTAACACAAATGTTGCTGAAACCTCTACATCTGGTTTTGACATAATTTTTGATTATGTTCTAGAAACAGGAATTGGCCCAATTGGGTTGAAGGGTATTTCAACAATCGTTGATTCAGATACTTTGATCGTTCTTCCAGGAGAGCCTGAGCTAGAATGTGCTGGAAAGTATGGTTCATCATGTGGTAAAAATCCTGTACCTGAATTTTCAGGAAACTACTCAGCTGAGCTATCTAGAGGCGACTTTGATTATAATTTAGGTCTTAGATACTTAGGTGAAACTGATACATTGAACAGCGATAACATAGATTTTGAGGCTAAAACTTATGTTGATGCTACTGTTAAGTACTCATTAAATGAAAACATTTCATTTAGCTTGGGTGCAAGCAATATCTTTGATGAAGATCCTGTTTATACATCTAGTGCTGGTACTGCACCTGGTAATGGTAATACCTTCCCAGGATATTTTGATGCACTAGGTACTTATGTATTCTTGAACATTTCTGTTCAGTACTAATAAACTTAGGTTTATAAATCTTAAAAGGGCGCAATGCGCCCTTTTTTTTTGTATAAATTTAACGCATTTTAATTTAATTTTTTATGGCAAGATGAGTTGACATATTGTTACAAAATGGCAACAATTAGCGGAACTAACAAACTTTTAGGGAGTTTACATGTCTAATATAGTTAAATTTTCACTGGTAGCAGTCCTTTCATTGGGTCTATTACCTAATACATCTTTTGCACAAGATTCATCTGCTGATGATGAAGATGTAGAAGAGGTGATCGTCACTGGTTCGAGAATTAAGAGATCAAACCTTGATAGTTCTAAGCCGCTTGAGGTTATTACCGAAGATGCAATCGAAAGAACTGGTCTAAATAACATTGGTGATGTTCTTCAGAACATTACTTCATCCGATGGATCAGGTATACGTCCAGTTAGTACATCAACCAACGGTGGTAACGGTGCTAACGAAGTTTCACTAAGAAACTTAGGATCTGGAAGAACTCTTGTTCTTGTAGATGGAAGAAGATGGGTTACTGATGCATACGGAAGTGTAGATATGCAAACTATCCCAGTTTCGATTATCAGTCGTGTAGAAATTCTTAAAGATGGCGCATCATCAATATACGGTTCTGATGCAGTTGCTGGTGTTATCAACGTCATTACTAAAAAAGAATACGATGGATTTTCAATCAGCGCCTCTCAAGGAGAGTATGAAGCTGGATATGGTGCTAACAATCAAGTAGACCTTTTATTTGGTGCTTCATCAGAAAAAGCTAGTTCATTGTTCAATTTCTCATATTCAAGCCAAGAAGGTATTTTTGGTGGAGATATTCCAAGAGCAGCTGTTCCTTGGCAAGGTTGTACTAACCCTCCAGGTTCTGGTACTGGACCAGAAAACAGCATGACTAACCTTGGGCCTAATGATGCACAAAATGGTGGCTTTGGTAACTTTGCTCCTGACGCATCAGGCGGATATTGTGGTTCTTCAAGAAGTGCTTATGGAAGATTCTTTACATCTTCATATGGTACAAGACAGCTTACTCCTGGACTTGCAGGTGATAAGTTAGAAGATTTCATGCCTTGGAGTTGGACTTATGGTCCATACAACTATGCTCCTGTAAACCATGTTCAACTTCCTGTTGAAAGATGGGGTGCATACAATTTTTCTCAATTTGAAATTTCTGATAATTTAACAGCTTCTGTTCAGTTCACATATTCAAAAGTTCAAGCACTTAACCAAATTGCTCAAGTTCCAATGACAGCTGAGCCAAGTGCTGGCCCTCAGTGGCAAATACCTATTTCTGGAGAATCAGTATTTAATGTATTTAATGAGGATATATCACATTGGAGATACAGATCAGTTCCATTTGGACCAAGAAGATCTCATTATGATAATGATATTTATGGTATCAGAGCTTCTTTAGACGGTAACTTTGAATTTAATGATTCAACATATTTCTGGTCAGTAGGATTCCAAAGAAATGATGCTTCATATGACAGCACATTAGAAAATTTCATTAATCTAGCCCATCTTAGGTATGCGGTTGGACCTTCATTCCAGACTGCTGATGGCTCATACAAATGTGGCACTCCATCAGAGGTAGTGTTTGGATGTACTCCGTTAAACCTATTTGGTGGACCTGATATGGGTCTTTCAGCTGGCGTAATCACTTCTAACGACTACCAACAAATGGTTGATTATGTTGGATACACAGGTGCAGGACAATCTGGATTTGATAGTGAGGACTTCTGGATGGAAATATCTGGCCCTCTATTTGAGATGCCATATGGTACAGCATACTTTGCTGCAGGTTATGAGGAAAGAAATCAAGGATATTTTGATAGACCTGATCCACTTGTTGCTCAAGGACTATCTTCTACTAACTTCTCTGAGCCAACTCGAGGTAAAACAGGAAGTGAGGAATTCTTTATTGAGATAAACCTTCCATTATTGTCTGGTGTTCCAGGTGCTCAAGAGTTAGAAATGACTTTGTCAGCTAGAAATTCAGAATTTACATCAGGCGGTATTGTTGGATCATCCTCAACATCTAACAACCCAGGTGATCCTTCCACTATGGAAGTTGGTATCAGATGGAGACCAATTGATGATGTATTAGTTAGATTTACATCTGGAGAAACTTTTAGAGCTCCATCAGTTGGAACGCTTTATGCTGGTGCTGGAGAAAGTTTCCCAAGTATTGCGGACCCATGTAACACAGTAAACTTTCCGCTAAACAGTGCTGGAACACAAGCTAACTGTCTTGCTGCTGGTGTGCCTGCAGGCGGAGCAGTTCAACAAGACTCTCAGCTAAGAGAACTAACTGGTGGTAATCCACTTCTAGCTCCTGAAGAAGGTGAAAACATGACTCTTGGTGTTGTATATACACCAAGCCAAATTGAAGGCTTGAGTATTGTTTTAGACGCATGGTCTATAGAGTTAACAAACATTGTTGCTAGCATTAGTGCAGGTCAAACAATTAACAGATGTTATGTAGAAAGTACTGTACAAGATGATAGTTATTGTTCATTTGTAACTAGAACAGCGACTGGAGCTGTTCAGGAAATAAGATCATCTTCAGTTAATGCTGCGATTAATACTGTTGAAGGTATCGATTTCGGAGTTATGTATGACTTCGATGTAGATAACTACGGTAGCTTCACAGCAGCTTTTGATGTGACTTATTACACCAAAGATGAATATGCACAAAGTGAAACATCAACACCTTCAGAGCGTTTTGGATATTATGAAGGCGCAATGGATTGGAGATGGAGAGCTAATGCAGGTATTTTATGGACCTATGGTGATTTCCAAACTTCAGTTGACTGGAGAATCTTAGATGATAACTGGGAAGACTGCTGGTTGAATTACTACTGGGGTCTAGATGCTCAATGTTCTGATCCTGATAAAGGTAGCTATGGTTATGACTTGATTGATAGAACTATTTATACTGATATTCAAGTTAACTATAGATATTCAGACGAAGTTAATTTCTTTATTGGTGCAAGGAATGCATTCGGAGAAGAGCCTCCATATGTTCAGGACTCATTCTCGCATTCATTTGACATGGCGTATGATTTACCTGGAGGAGCTTTCTTCTACGGTGGATTTAAAATCGAGTTATAAGAATTTATTAACTTAAAAAAAGGCCGGTTTACCGGCCTTTTTTTTATATATAATACTCGCATGAAAACTAAACACTATATTCTCTTATTAGCATTTGCCCTGATTGGTTGCGGTACATCTGTTTCACCAGTTGATTCTTCAATTGAAACTGGAGTGTTCCATTTTGGAAATGGATCAGAGCCTCAAGGAATTGATCCTCACATTGTCACAGGAGTACCTGAACATCATATTTTAATTTCTCTATGCGAAGGGTTAACCATTCCCAATCTAAACAGTGGCGGCAATCTTCCTGGAGCTGCTGAATCATGGACAGTAAGTGATGACGGTAAAGAATATGTATTTAATTTAAATAAGAATGGAAAGTGGTCCAATGGAGATCCGGTTACTGCTAACGACTTTGTGTGGTCATGGATGAGAATATTAACTGCGAGCCTAGGCTCTCAATATCCTGATATGCTTTATTACCTAGAAGGCGCTGAAGAATATCATACTGGGGTAATAACTAATTTTGATGAGGTTGGTGTTAAAGCAGTCGATAAATATACATTAAAAGTTAATTTAAAAAATCCTACGCCTTTTTTTATAGGGATGTTAAGTCATTACAGTACGTGGCCTGTTCACAAAGAAACTGTCTTAAAACATGGTGCTATAGATGATAGAAACGGCCAATGGACAAGACCTGGTAACTTTGTTTGCAATGGACCATTTCAATTAAAATCTTGGGAGTTAAATAATAAAATTGTTGTTGAAAAGAATCCCAATTATTGGGATGCTGAAAAAGTTAGATTAAATGAGATGCATTTTTACCCAGTTTCTAATGTAATGACTGAAGATAGGATGTTTAGAGCTGGGCAGTTGCATGTAACTTCAACATTACCATCACAAAAATGCCCAATTTATATTGAAGAAAATAACCCTGATTTAAGAATTGATCCATACATGGGTCAATATTTCTATCGATTAAATACTGAAAACCCATATTTAACGGATGTAAGAGTAAGAAAGGCTTTAGCATTTTCAATTGATAGGAAACTTTTGGTAGAAAAAGTTACTAAATGTGGTCAAATTCCAGCATATTCTTTTACCCCTCCAGGTTCAAATGGATATCAGCCAGACACTAAAATTCCATTCGATCCTGAATTGGCTAAAGAACTTATGAATGATGCTGGTTATTCTGAAGACAACCCTTTTCCTAAGCTAGAAATACTTTTTAATACTAATGAAGATCATAGAAAAGTAGCTCTAGCCGTGCAGCAAATGTGGCAGCAAAATCTAGGTATCGAAGTCGAACTTGTAAACCAAGATTGGAAAGTATACTTGAGTAGAGAGATGGTAGGGGATTTTCAAGTTTCGAGAGCAGGATGGATAGGTGACTATGAAGATCCAAACACCTTTCTAGATTTAATGAGACCTAATAGAGGAAATAATAAGACGGGCTGGGAAGACTCTAATTACGATTCAATCATTGAAAGAGCAAACTCAACCAATGACCAAACTAAACGATATGAACTATTGAAAGAAGCTGAAAGAATTCTTATCGATAATATGCCAATCATCCCTATTTATACTTATGTTCGATCTTATCAATTATCACCTGATGTTAAGGGTTATAATCCACACATTTTAGATCACCATCACCCAAAGTTTATTTATCTAGAAAGAGATTAATCTTTAATGATAGCAATTTTCCTTAAAAGAATTTTACTTGCTATACCTGTATTGTTTGCAGTTGCTAGTATTACTTTCTTTTTAATAAAAATTGCACCAGGAGGACCCTTTGATGCCGATAAGGCAGTATCTCCTCAAGTATTGAAGAATCTCAATGAAGCTTACAACTTAGATGCATCCAATTGGGAGCAATATGTTGATTACATGACTGGGTTGCTTCAAGGTGACTTAGGTCCGTCATTTAGATTTCCAGGCAGATCTGTCTCAGAAATGATTGCTACTGGATTACCAGTCACTTTTGAATTAGCTTTTTACGCAATATTAATTGCTTTAGTTATGGGTGTATTTTTGGGGGTGCTAGCAGCGTTAAAAAGAAATACGTTTTTAGACTTTATCCCAATGGCAATTGCAATGATTGGTATATGCGTTCCATCATTCCTTATGGGGCCATTATTGGTTTTAATTTTTGGAATAAATCTTGAATTGCTACCTGTCTCTGGCTGGGATCAATTGCCTGGAGATAAGATTTTACCATCTCTAACTTTGGGATTTGCATATGCTGCTTATATCGCTAGATTGAGTAGAGGTGGAATGTTAGAAGTTTTAAATCAGGACTTTATTAGAACAGCCAGAGCCAAGGGCCTTGCTGAGAGAATAGTTGTAATCAAGCATGCTATGCAGGGCGGACTAATTCCAGTTGTATCATTTTTAGGGCCAGCTATTGCTGGTTTGCTTGCAGGGTCATTTGTTGTTGAAACTATATTTCAAATTCCAGGACTGGGAAGATTTTATGTTGAAGCAGCATTTAACCGAGACTATACAATGATTCTAGGAACCACAATATTTTTCTCTGCGATGATAGTTTTCTTTAATTTGCTATCTGATCTAGCTGCTTTGTGGATGAATCCAAGATCAAGAGATGTGTAATGAAAAATAATTCTTTGTGGTCAGATGCCATATATAGATTAAGTAGGAATAGAGCTGCTATGTTGGGCGGTTTTGTTTTGATTGTCCTGGTAATCTGCGCAGTATTGGCTCCATGGATAGCTCCATACTCTTATTCATTTCAAGATTTAAATTTGGGTGCAAGCCCCCCATCTTCAGAGCACCTGTTAGGAACCGATATTTTAGGAAGAGATTTATTAAGTAGAATTTTATATGGAGCACGTATTTCATTATTAGTAGGTTTTGTTGCAACTGGTGTTGCTCTTGTTATTGGAGTGTCGTGGGGGATAGTTGCCGGATACTTTGGAGGAAGAGTTGACTCAATTATGATGAGAATAGTTGATGTTTTATATGGGCTCCCGTTTATTATTTTCATTATTCTTTTGATGGTAATTTTTGGCAGGAACTTGTGGCTCTTATTCGGAGCAATTGGAGCTGTTGAGTGGCTTACCATGGCAAGGATAGTAAGAGGTCAAGTAATTGGTTTAAAAAATCAAGAATTTGTTTTAGCAGCTCAAGCTATGGGAGTTTCCAATCTATCAATGTTTAAAAGACATCTATTACCTAATATTTTAGGACCAATTGCTGTATACGCAACTTTAACGATCCCCCAAGTAATGCTTTTAGAGGGATTTCTAAGTTTTCTTGGGTTAGGCATTCAACCGCCAATGAGTAGCTGGGGAACTCTTATTAAAGATGGTGTTGAATCAATGGAGGAATATAGCTGGTTACTAATTTACCCAGGCATAACGTTCACAATTACCTTGTTTGCATTAAACTTTTTTGGAGACGGTCTTAGAGATGCGCTGGACCCAAAAACTTCTGATAATTAAAAAGCCTTAATAATAATTTTTAAAACCTGTCCAGGCTTGATTTCATTATTTGATATTTCATTAATGCTTTTAATATCAGATATCTCAATATTAAATATGTCTGCTATTCGATAGAGACTATCACCCTGTTTAACGCTATATAAAATAGTTCTTTTTTTAGAATTAATAGTCCTATAAATATTTTTATTCCCTATGTTTAATTCTTTTCCTATTCTTAAAGGAGAATTCATTGTCAATCCATTATTCTTTGCAATTTCTGCTGGAGAAATATTGTATTGAATTCCTAGATTCCACAATGTATCGCCTTCACTAATGATATGCGCCTGATAGGGGATGAATGCTTGATTCTGACTATTACTTAGTGGAATTAATAACTCTTGATTTATGCTTAAGGTATTAGAAGCTAAGTAATTAACTTTTTTAAGAATACCTACCTCGGTATCAAATTCCTCAGCTATCTTCCACAAACTATCTCCCTTGGACACTTTATGAGTTACCCAATTTATTTGATTTGTTTGAATAAATTGATCTTTTTTAAGGTTTAATTGTTGTTCTAGCTCAATAGGAATATTAAAGAGAGTTTTATTTCCTGGTGGCGAGGCCCATTTTGTATATCCTGCATTTAATTTATAGACAAATTCAGGTTTTAAACCAGCAAACTCGCTAAAAGCCATTATTTCTACTTGACCCTCAAGCTCTATCCTCCCCAAGACTTGTTGATTTGGAAAATTTGGTAAATCAATTCCATATTTTTCAGCATTACGAACTAATTCAAACACCGCTTTGAATTTAGGAACATATTCTTGAGTTTGTTTTGG
>Ga0181562_10002154_pt1 | contig 15265 bp, 15 predicted proteins | sample 011ome_26_FD_139344 | JGI IMG/M metagenome (GOLD analysis project Ga0181562, IMG submission 139344) | Coastal salt marsh microbial communities from the Groves Creek Marsh, Skidaway Island, Georgia - 011511BT metaG (megahit assembly) | ecosystem: Environmental > Aquatic > Marine > Intertidal...
CCTTAGTAAAATATTTCTCAAATCGTCTTTTAGCGCCAACTGCCAAATCTTGCCTAAGTGAATCATCCCTTATTATCAAATTTAGACAACCGGCTAGAGACTCTACATTATTAGGCTCGAAAACTAACCCGCTATCCATATGAGCATTCACCCAAGGTACGCCACTACCAATTATATTACCCGACACTACGGGAGTTCCAATTGACATAGCCTCTAACTGCACAACCCCAAACGCCTCAGATTTTTCATTAGAAGGCAAACAAAAAACATCAGCCGCTGCATAATAAGATGGCAAATCTTCATCTGAAACTCTGCCAATTAAATATACTTTATCGTTAAGCCCCTCCTTCGCTATTTGCATCCTATATTTTTCAGTGTCAGGACCTGATCCCCCAACGACAAATACAGCATCACTGACATATTTAGCAGCTTCAATTAAATCTTCAAAACCTTTGTAGTAAACATGCCGTCCAAGTGAAAAAATAATTTTCTTCCCTTGATAATTATGCTTTAGATCTCTCACCAACTCTACGTTTATTCCTCCAGCGATCGACTCAATTCCGATAGGGACTACCACGCTTTTGTTAACATATTGCGACAACGACTCTGACGACTCCAAATACCGCTGACTAGTCACTATGATCGTCTTGGATTTATTTAATATCCAAGCCTCAAAAGGCCAAAACAAGATCTTTAGGAACTTCTGTTTCACAACATCGCTATGCCAGTGAACTACCAACTTGGAAACATCCTTGCCACAGATACTAGCTATAAATACTGCAACGATCGCAAGTGGATTAGGCAAATGCACATGGAGTATCTGTCCATTACATTCCTTCAAAACATCCCATATATATCCAGGCGCAATAGATACCTTTGCAATATTAAAATACTCCTTAGACCTCATCACTCTGACGGAGTTTATGATTTCTTTCGCTGAAAGTGCGGCTTGATCAACCGCTATAACTGAGGTGTTGCAGAAGTTCGATCCTTCCGCGATGTCAGCAACAACAGATTCTATCCCTCCAGAGAAAGGTTTATAGAATTTACTTAGGTGGCACACACTGAATTTATTCATATAAAATTATCTTGATTGCAATTATTTGTATTTAAGCAAAGGAATAAAAATTCTTCATTAAAAGTCTGAAATCACATCTAAAGAAAAATAACACTTAGCTAAATTAATAGCTAAATACAGGAGGACAATAACCACTTCATCACCAACTCTAGGCGCCTAGCGCAGACCAAATTTCTCACTCAAATGGTTAATTTTTAAACTATTGAAGATGGAAGCTTGCCTTGATGGACTAAAATTGTATGAACTCAAAAACACAAATTAGGCCATAAACCCAACCAATAAAAAAGTACTCCCTAAAGGTTGGCCCGACATAAACCGGAGGTTCCCACAGAACTCGTTTACCTATCTACCCAAGGCTGTTGCCACAAAATCAGTAGCTTATAGGTGTAAAATTTCAATACAGAAATAAAATAGATAGTTATAAAAACTAACATCGAAATAAACCAAGACGTCAATCTAAAGAGCTGTCTTTAACAAATAAGACAACAATATAATCACCATACAAATGCTACATAGTATAGGCAGCTTAGCTATCGTAACGCCTATTTTAGCCAAAGACAGACTGTTAACAAGGTAGTAGCCAATGATCATTAAAGCTATGCTCACACCGATGCTATCCAAGTTAGTAACCACCATTGAATAACTAATCATTAAATAAGCCAGCAACACATAGCTAAAAGAGCATAGTAATGGATTAAGAGATTTTACGTTCTTATAATAAGCGATTTCATTAATAGAAATTGCACTCAAAAAAGGCACTGAAATCATCAAAGCACAAAAAGCCATTGGATGGGCTCGCAAACTAGACTCAAATAGCAACCCTATGTGAGGCGCAAAAAAATAAGCTAGTAGCCAAGTTACCAATGAAAGAATAGATATTATTACAAAGGATATCGTTCCCAAATATACAAAATTCTCTCTCGATTCAGAAAAAGACATCCGGTAAAAATAACCCATGATCAAATGATGAGCAATCATCGGAATTATTGATAGCCGGTATAGGGAAGCGTACTCACCGGTAGCTGATAAGCCTAAATTATCACCCACAACTAAGCGCCCAGATGTTGCAACGAGGACACTCACGAATCCCATTGACACAATCCTAGACCCTTCGCTAAAGAAGCGTCCGACACTAAGTAGCGACGGTAATTTTAAACTCTCGATCGATTTACAAAAGAGTATTAAAAGAATTAGGTAATGGAAAAAAACCAGCCATAACAGGCTAGTATATGCCTCGCCCCTCCCCCAAATAACATATAAAAACGCCCAAATAAGGATAGTAGTCCACAAGGCAATATCAATTATTATCGCAGACTTTCGCTTCGCCCTACTTTTAAACTCTGCGCTCATTGCGCCCTGCAGCAATAATACTGAGGAAAAAGCCAGCGCTAGTTTTGTGACAACAGAACTGTTCATACAATGCATTAACAAGGAAGACACTATAAAAACTGCTGACAATCCGACTAAAAAAAGCTTAACAGCATCCAAATTTATCCAGCGCTCTTCCTTGATGATACTTCTAGAAATAAATGCAGAGGAACCCATTGAACCAACACTAATTATTATAAGCCCAACTGACATAGAGAGCTCTACAGCGCCGTATTGATCGGGATTTAAAACGTTACCCAGTATAATTGGAATAGCAAACTGACTTCCCTTTCCGAAAAAAAATACGAAAACGTAAAGCACTAAAACTTTATAAGAGCCAGGTGGAAACCAAGCCATTGGCAATTTTTTTTTAGGCACAAAAGAAGTCAAATTAGAGAATCCATTAACATTAGCTTAGAAACTTAGCAATTGAGAATCCAGATTATACCTCCTAGAGAACCATCTACTAGATACGTTGGAAAAAAATACTGGGAAGGTATGAACTGATCCCTTATATTAAACTGCTATAAAAATGAGAGCTTTTTAGCTCAAAATAATCACAAACTTTTAGTAAACACAATTTCGCTACAATTAGTATCGATCAATAAATCTGATCTCAAATTTGGATCTCCTGGAATAGGCAAAATTCTCAAACCTTGAGATACATAAATTCCTTTTTCACGAAGAGACTTGCTAACGACAGCCCCAGCTCCAACCTGAATGCTAGAGGCTATTCTTACTCCGCTAGTGATTAGTGATCTTGAACCGATGTACACATTATTGCATAAGACAACCGAACCATCAATTCGATACCGACCTGGACCAGATGCAGCATGCACATAACCATGAGTCCAAATCTCTGATCTTGTGCCAGCTAAAGTTGTATAGTTACCAAAAAACACAGAACGCGTAAGGTCGACTCTGTGGTCAGAGGTAATCTTAGACCATACACCAAGCCGGATAAAGGAGCGGCCACTGGTCACTACCCATCTAGCGCCTCTGGTAATTTTGTTACTATTACCAATCGCCGCATATTTACACAAAATAACAGCAAAAGGGCCATGCAATATATTAAGCCTACCAATATATGCATTCTGTTGGAGAGTAATTGAGTCGCACATGCAAATGTTACCGTTCCCAATAGCAGTATTGTCTCCGAGCGATATTGAGTCGACAAACACAAGCGAAAATCCAATTTTCACATTGGTCCCAATTGAAAACCCTAAGCCTCGAAGAGCAACACATGCTAATGCGCTAGGGAGCAAGCAGATGAATGCTAGTACAATCTTTTTTATTTTTGGCATGTCTGACTCACTTTTAAGGGCAGATAACCTATATAAAATTATATGCTTTTCGCTGGATAAGAAAACGCCAAAGCGGTGCTGGCAATGTTACTTATGGAAGCGATCGCATTCAAATTATCTTATATTGTTAAGAGATATATAGTCTATTTGTCCAAAGATCATAATCAACTTTATTACTTAAGTTACTAGAATTAAAAATTGGGCATACTGGTGAGTATGGCAGTTTACCTGTTGAATAAATCACTTGGAAAACAAGCCTTCTTCCTGACTTTAATTTTTTCGCTTTATGAAGACCGAAAGTATCCTCCATAAAGATAGTTCCAGCTGGGCCTATTATTTCTTTAATTGAGTTTGATCCAAACTCATCGATAACCTCTTGATCAGAATACCTTCGGATGGAATCTCTAAATTTTGGTGAATTAGCGCTCGACGGCACATAAATATGAGGCCCGTTCTGTTCATCGACATCTGTAAGAAAGCAAAAAAACTTTAGGAAAGTTATACCATCTACATCCCTGTGAAAGTTTTCAGCCTGAAGCGCTTCATGATTGGTAGCAAAACTCCACCATGCCGACATATGTGAAATGGTTGGCTTAACTCCAAGAAATCCTTCAGAAATAGCAAGTATTTCAGGATGATTAGCGAGAGACATCAAATGAGGAGCACCAATAACATCAATGTCCTTATGAAATGCAACATGAAACTCCTGAGGGTCTTTTCCGGACGGTATCGGAAAAAAAAGATTCGGATCTTTGTATGGATCATGAACCATTTTGGTTTCCAAATCGGTTACTATTTCATTAATCTGCGACTTGTTTAAAAAGTCTGGCAAAAACAAAAAACCCGAACTTTGCAGCTCGGAAACCCTGATATCATTTTTGGCAGTTGTAGTAGCCATATGTCGGCCTAAAATCCTGTTATATAACAATAGGATTCTTAGTAAATATGTTCGAGACCTACCAGACAAAAACATTCTCTGGAAGAAAAAAATGCCCCATGCTATGACTTTACCTCCAAATAAAATGTCATTTAATCGATGTATCTTTTTAACTAAATTATTAATAGTTTTCATTCTTCACAATCCTTATCAATCTCGCCGGAATCCCCGATACAAGACATCCGGCCCTCACATCTTTTGTAACAACACTGCCTGCAGCGACTACCGCACCCTTGCCAATCGTTACCCCTGATAATATTATGCTATTAGTTCCGACCCAAACCCCCTCTTCCAACGTTATGGGTTTTGCAAGATGCGAATATGGAAGTTTTCTTTCTGAAAAATCAAGGTAAGCAGTCTCAAGTACGACACCTTTAGACAGACGCACATGATTGCCCAAGTTAATATTTGCTTTTGCTCCTAGGGTAACTGACTTCCCAATGACAACATTATTACCCAATAAAATATTCTCTGGGTATTTGATCTCTACTGACCAGTGGCAGACGCAGCCTAGGCCGCGTGATCTGATTTTGCTTGCGAGCCTAATTCGACCCCAAAGCCACAATACTCTGAAAAACAACCATTCGACTATGGATACGAAGAAAGAAAAAATTCTAAAGGAAAATAAATAGCGTTCAAGCCTTAAAATTAAATGTTTCACATCATCACCTCAGTCATTTCAACTTATCTTTCTTGAACGTAATACTAGCTTCTTTGTCAGCAATGGAATAAATAAACTAGCAATCAGGGGATAAATTCCTGATGCAGACGTCAAAAGATTGAATATAGGAAACATAGCCAAAACCACGGCAAGAACTGCACTGAATGGTAACCATACTAAATTGGTATTCCTGACCTTCATGGCGATGAGGCCGAGAAAAAAAAACAGTACAAACACAACCAACGGCATGAACACTCCAAAGTCAATATATAAAGGCCCTAGGAACGTCGTAAATAAACCTACTCTTACACCATCAAGACTTTCTATATCAAAACTACCTACGTCGACGCCAATAAAGTCCAATATTTTTAAGGGGAACCAAAATGAAACTCTGCCGTAAGCATAATCGCCTTCAAAACCATCCACAAGAATAAAGAACTCATACATACCATGGTAGACATACATAAAAGTGGATGTTAAAGAAAACCATAAATTTTGCATCGAGTCTAATTGGTCCATGAACAGCAGGAAACTTTCAGATGGCTGCACCGTATAACCATAGCCCGAATATAATAAACTGTCGATCGGCGTTAAACCCATGTCCTTAATGCGCATTAAAAATATCTCGCCTAACAAGATTATTAACCCAAAACCAATCAACAAGAGATATGCTAAATTTGAACTAATTAAGGGCATTCTCTTGATATACCTACTCCAAAGCAGAAAAAAAAATGTGACCAAAATCAACATGATAAATCCAGATCTCGACCCAATCATCAGGTGAGAGAATATAAATAACAATGAGATTATGTAGCAAAATAATTTACGCCTAAACGTAACATCATCCGAAATTGCCTTGCCGAGAAACATTAACCCAAGACTGAATACAGCCATTCCAGACAAAAAATTACCAATTAGCCCTAAGCCTGAAGTTGCTGAGTCATTCAATAACTCTCTATTCTCAAGAAAACTGTCAGCAAAAGATAAATCTCTTAAATATAAGCGGTCTAACAGAATACAAACACAGCCAATTAAAGCAATAATATTAACCCTATTGCATAACCGATCTAAAATTGTTGAATTAATTCCATAATGCAAAGGAGCGCTATGATCTACCACAGCACTTCTATTAAAGTAGAATTTAAAAGCAAATGATGACAAAAACCCAAGAGGCACAGCAATTATGCCCAAAACGAGCATCAATATGCCTTCTAACCCTACTTGAAATACCGACTCTAACGGTAACAAAAACCAGCCCAAGAAATATACAAAGTATATTACAAGAAATAAAATTATAAATTTCATAGATTTCACCGTTATGTACAGTTTACTTAACAAGCTTTAAATCTAATAGCTCTGCTAAGTTTAATAGGTATGCTTAGCATGGCCTTTGAACACTGCAACACAACCTAAAAAAATGCTTTTATTCAAATCAGATGCATTTAGCAATCGCACTGGCAACTTTACTTATATTCTCTCGATCAAATGCGTGGTGCGAATAAAGCGGATCGCCGACCACTCCCGAAAAGCTATCTGAAATTAAAACACTCAATAAATCTCGCGCCTCATTATGTTCAGAAATTTCACATTCAGTTTCCAGAAGTTTAGTAACCGCATTAGCAATTGAAGATGCTGAATATTTTGGAAATCTAGAAGACAAAACTGGATGTGCTAACGAAATACAGTTGCCATTGCTAAATACTGACTCTAGACCAATGGTACCCGACACCGTAAGAATCCCATAAGTCTTGGACTTTAAGTCATCCATTGTAAAATAGCTCGGAGCAAAATAAACGTTAGGGTAATTCTCAAGTTCATTAATAAAACCGAAAAGTTCATATTTCGCTTTAGGGTTTGCCTTCACAATAACGTTAAAGTCTGGAGGAAGAATTGATGCAAGTTCCTTTACAGCAGAAGTCTGATCTGAAAATGGCGCACCCCAGACATCTAAATTTGCTTCAGGCTGCATTTGCATAAGATAAAGAATGTTTTTATTATTATTGGGAAGGCTGCTTACTTTCTCCCAATTATGCTTACATTTCCGCAGACTTTGGCTCAACTCCATCTTTCGCCAAAGCGATGGAGTGTTGAACTTTTCACCTTTAAATCGACTTAAAGTGACGATTACCAAACCATATAATCTGTACAAATTGAATCTAATAATTTCATATAGGGAGGTCCTTTTCTTCATGTATGCTGGCCGTACCGATCCCGAGCAAACTCCTAATATAAAAGAGTCTAGATCCTCAGTCTTCCAGCTTTCCCCTGAGCCGATAGCGACATTTTGCTCATCGTTCTTAAATATGTTGAACCTGCCTGGCGGATACCGGGTTCCGGTTGGATGAACAAACTTTAAGGAAAGCTCCTTGCAAAGAAATATGGTTATCAACTCGTGAAAGAGAGTGCATTCACCTACAACAAGGTCAGGAGAAATAGTCTCAAGAACTTCCTTAATCTTATTGTGGTAATGGCCATAATGATCACAACCAGAATTAAAATACCGAAATCCTCTATCTCTTGACTTCAAATAATCTTGCAGTTCCGCAGGTTCTTGTCCTACCGTAGTGTCAATAGTTTTTTTATTGGGAATTTCTATTGAATGCACATTCTCAAATCCCTTTGGTTTAAAAAAAGGATTTTGAACTAAGAAGTGGATTTCGAAACCCCTACATTCAAGGTCAGTAGCGACCTTTGCCCAGAAACTCGTCCGTCCTCGGTTCTCAATAAATAGGACCTTTACTTTTTCCAAGATTTATTCCCCTCGAATATTCACAAAATGCTTAAAGGAATATCTTCAAAATATTTTGGATTGAAGCAACTTACAACAACTCTGTCCTGAGGCATTCCATTAATTAGGTGATGGCCTTTCAAAATGGCTTCAACAATCCATCCAGCCCTAGTATAAGCCTTTATTGAGCCAATATTATTTTCGGCAATACCACCACTCAGCTTACGAATATCATAAGTTTCAAACGCAATCGTATTGCCTAGGCTAATTGCCTTAGTTGCAAGACCTTTACCCCAATAATTTCGATCACCTATTACTGTTACTAGATCTGAGGTTCCGTGATTCAGATCAATTGGACCTACTTTGAGGTTCCCAATATGCTTCTGATTACTTGCATCGAAAATACCATAAACATAGTACTGCTTTTCGCTTTTACCAAATTCAATATAGTCGACCGCGTCCTGAATAGTAATATTTCTTGACGTCAGATACTCATTTACCACACTATCAGAAAACCATTTGACATACTCTTCAGTTACATCTTCTTTCTTTAGCTCCCTGACATAAATACTTATCTCAGACATTTTTTCGACTCCTGATATATTCAAAATTTTTAATAAATCTTTGATTATTTTTGTCTTCTAAAATTAGTACAACCTAATCATATCTAGTAGGCAGCTAATACCTATAACTACCATTCTGGGAAAAATATCCCAGCTAGGTGAGGGGCTCCCGTTCTTAGTACCACGACCTTTGCGAATCCGACGAGTTATGAGGGGCTCCCGTTCTTAGGACCACGACCTTTGCGAATCCGACGAGTTATGTGACCATTTTAGCCACGAATTCTAGGGGCGTTAGATTATTGAGAGCCCTGTGAGGTCGAGTCTCATTATAATCCTTTCGCCACAGTTCAATTTTAACTTTAGCATCCTCCAGCGATGTAAACCAATGGCAGTTTAGGCACTCATCTCGAAAGCTTCCGTTGAAGGATTCTATGAATGCATTATCCGTTGGCTTTCCAGGCCTAGAGAACGCGAGTGTGACTTTATTGGTGTATGCCCATAGATCCGTGACTCGGCCAGAAAATTCGCTCCCGTTATCGCAGTGAATACGTTTTGGTAGTCCCCTATCTTTTGCGATTCGCCCTAAAACATCAACAACATTACCACTATTTAATCGAACGCCTAGCTCCACCGCCAAACATTCGCGCGTATAAGTGTCGACGATTGTGAGTAATCGCAGTTTCGATCCGTTATGCAATTGATCCGCCACGAAATCCATCGCCCATGCCTCGTTGCGTGTTTTTGAAGGTCGCTGCTGTACATGGCGGCGCGAAGCACTGACATGCCTCCTTGGTCTTTTGGGCCTAAGTTGCAAGCCTTCGAGACAATAGAGCCGATGAATTCGCTTTTTATTGACGTGAATGCCCTCGCGTTTGAGGAGCACATGAATACGTTTATAACCATAGCGGATACGTGTGCGCGCTATTTCTTTTATCCGTTCTCGCAGGGCCGTTTGAGGCGGTTTGCGATGTTGATAACGAAAGGCCGATCGAGACAATTTTGCGAGCTGGCAAGCTCGACGCTCGCTGATCTTATACTGCAATTGTAAGTAGCGCACCGCTTGACGACGCTGCGATGCGCTTACCACTTTCGCGAATTGATGTCCTGCAGCATAGCCTTGTCTAAACTAAGGTCTGCGACCAGCTTCTTAAGCCGCACATTTTCGTCTTTGAGTTGCTTTAGTTCTCTAAGCTGGTCTGATTCAAGGCCGCTATAATCTTTCTTCCAGCGATAAAAAGTGCCTTCTGCTATACCCATCTTTCGGCAGATATCGGCTATCGATGTACCTGATTCGTGTAGCTTTACTGCGGTTACGATCTGTTCAACGGAGAAGTGCTTTCTTTTCATGACGTTGCCCCCTGTAGGCGTTAATCATGCCAGATTTTCGCCTTTATCGCGGACCAATTTCAGGGGGGACCGTCATAGGCGCACGTTTTATGTTGTGAACTAATTATGAGTGCTAACTTATTCGATTACATCTTCACTTGTAGGGTCACCATAAAGTACATTCGCCGTCATTTTACGCCCTATAATAGAATTCAAGTATTTGGGCGCTAAGCCATAACCAGGTCTGACGCTTCGAACATCGTCCCTTGTTATGATATCTCCAATGCTAAGGTCTCTCACAAAATATAATGAACGCCTTAATTTAATATTACCCGTCTCACTTGATTTCAACCCATAACTTACTTTACCTAAGGAACTCCAAACCGTTTTTACTCCATCACAAAGATTTTCTAGCTCTTGAGGCTCTAGAGAGAAGCTATCGTCAGGGCCGCCATGAGATCGATCTATTGTGAAATGCTTTTCTATAAGGGAGGCACCAAGCGCAATACTTGCAATAGCAGTAGTATTATCGAGCGTATGATCAGACAAGCCCGTAACACAACCAAACCGGCTGATCATGTCGGTGACTGTTCTCAAGTTATAATCTGAAGGGGCCGCTGGATAGCCACTTACACAGTGTAAGATGGCTAACTCTTTACAACCCGCTGATCTTGCCACATCAATGGCCTCCTGAATTTCTATGTCGTTTGCCATACCTGTCGAAATAATAATTGGCTTTCCCGTCTTTGCGACGTAGCCTATTAGATCGTGATCAATAGCTTCAAAAGATGCAATTTTATATGCCGGTGCTCCAAGATCTTCAAGTAGGTCGACTGCGCTACGATCAAAAGGAGAGCTAAAAATTGTTATACCGATTTTGCGAGCGTGATCAAACAGTGGTCCTGTCCACTCCCAAGGCATATGTGCCTGAGAGTATAAGTCATACAGACTACGACCATTCCATAGCCCGCCTTCTATAATAAAGTCTTGAGAGTCATGGTCCAAAGTTATCGTATCTGGTTTATATGTCTGAAGCTTTACTGCATCGGCCCCACGGGACTTTGCAACATCGATCAATGTTTTTGCCCTTCCAAGTTCACCATTATGATTAGCCGATATTTCAGCAATCACATATGGAGAGTCCTCTTGTGAAATTCTTCGTCCGGAAATTGAGATACTATTCACACATGATTTTTTTTCCATTGCCACCTATCCTATTTTTTAATCGCCCGCGAAAGCAATATATTCTTGTACACCCCGATAAAATTTTGTACCTACAGGAGGCGGCTCGTATTCAGGCACAGGACGCCCCTGCAGGCTCAAGCACCACCAGTATAGGTCACTAAATCCAAGTTTGTCTCGAAACACTAGCGTACTAGAAAGTCTCGGATTTATTTCGAACAATAAGGGCCCTTTTTTAGTTAAACGTAACTGAACGTTCATCGGGCCAAAGAGGTCCATCTTTTCGGCAATACCTGCAACGTATTGCCTTATGTCTTCATTTTCAATCACCTCGCCATAGCCCGTGTATCCGCCATTTAGCGTCCTCCGGATTATAATAACCCTACTGACACCGTTTGACCGAAAAACGGGGCAAGTAAACTCCTGATCATCGGGCAAAAGATATTCCTGCCATACCATTCCTAGTAGCGAAATCTCACTAAATTCGACCAAGGAATCTACCTTCATAACACTCTTACTGCCTTGCCCTGACCTCGGTTTTATAATTACAGGGAATAATTTCGGTTCCGAATCTCCCACAATCCCGTTTGGAGGAACATTTACGCCTTGTTCAGCTAAAAACCGGAGACATTCATATTTGTCGAGTGTTTTTGAAAGTATAAATGGGTTAAGAATTAATATTTTCCCACGCATTTTCGAAACCAAATCTGATTTAGAAATATGAAATATTTCATTCTCGCTAGTCGGTATAAAATAATCGATATCGTGTTTTTCTATATAACTTTTTATCCAACAAATGTAATCGTCAGAATCCGCCCTTGGTGCAATCGCGCAACCAGAAAAAAGAAGGCCACCTGGATGTCGATCATGGAGATCAACTCCGAATATTTTGCTTTGTGGAAACCACTCACATAGGATCCGGCCCACCCCGAGTCCAATATCGCCAGCCACCCCAGATACAAGAAAATTCATTATATTTTCACCATTCTTTATATTAAATTTCTTTTCATGACGTTTTGAAGATACGGAAGGCCTGGATCATATTTCATCGCGGCCTCAATAACCTTCTGGATATCAAATTCTACTCGACAGAACTGCACTTCATTTGTCAACTGATCAACAAGTGCGTAGCACGCTTTTCCACCAACGTCCCTAGGCTGGCCAACAGACCCTGGATTGATTAGTATCCTATTTTTGTGCCGATATAACAGTGGATAGTGTGTGTGACCAAAAATGGTATAAGTGCAATCACTTAAATTTTTACGCAGTATCTTTGGCTCTGCATCGGGGTATATATATGTGTCTAGAGTTTTCAAATCACCATGACTAAGGTAAAAACTGTCACCACCCCTTTCAATGATTTTGAAATTAGGTAAACAATCAATCCAATTAACATCATCAATGTTCAAAAATTGTTTGCATACCTCATAGCCCGAACCATACTTCTTTAGTAGCCGCTGCGACTCTTTTTTATCACTAATAGCTGTAATTAAATTGATCTCATGATTACCCTTTACACAGGTCACTCGCTGGTCACTCCGGAGGAGATCTAAGGTTTCCTTAGGCCAGTAGTAATAACCGATGATATCTCCGACCACCAAGATCGTGTCGACATTCTTTTGATCCAATTCTTCCATGACAGCTTTAAGAGCGAATATATTTGCATGTACATCAGCCAATATTGCAACTTTCAACCTAATATTCTCTCTATTTTTTCAATAAGTATTTCAGCGACATCACCTGGATGTCTTAGTTTTCCATTTTCTTTAATGGCTAAAAACTCTTTTACATTAGGCATTGAGGCGCTTCCAGAACTGCGGATATCACGTTGCATATCGGTATCTAACACACCGGGATCAAAATCAACGACTCGGACATGAGAGTTCTCATGAGATAGCACGCCTAGAGCCATTTTCACAGCTGATTTAGAAGTGCAGTATGCTTGCCATCCAGCTATTGGGTGCAATGCAGCACCAGAAGTCACACTGACAATTAACAACTTCACATTCATCGGCTCAGTAATAGCGGCTAATGTTGCAGCTAAAAAGGTTGGAGCCAAACAGTTAATATTCAATGACACTGCAAGTTCCTCAATAGGCATTAATGTCGACTGACTTATTGGCATTATGCTCCCTGCATTACTTATGAGTACAACCGTTTTACATTTCGTGGAGCTAATAAAGTTGAACAATTTTTTTTCTATCTGAGATTGGACTGAACTGCTAGGAGTATGAGAAAAATCCCATTCTATAAACCCCACATGAGGTATGGACACTGCGATGTTATTCGAATCACAAGGCATTGAACGCGAGATTCCAACTTGTAAAGCGCCCCTCTTGCCCAATAACTCATATATTGATCTCCCTAAACCACGAGTCACCCCAGTCGTTATATATAAACAATCCTTACAACTCATTCTAATAGCCCTCCGCGGAGCCAGCTATATGATCTTCATTCAAAGTTTGAAAAATAATCGTCGAAACTTTTTTTGATCCAGAACCATCAGTAATTGATAATGAATTGTCAGTATATTCTTGTAAATGAGCACGTAAATATTCTATTTTATCAGAAAGAATCGACTTGTCCGCCATAACGTCTGCAATGTCCGTAACAACAGACACTCTCCGGGAGTTGAGCTGCGACACTACATACCGTTGATTTTCAGCCAAACATAAAACAACAGCAGGCAGCCCCAAACAGCAACGCTCCCAAGTTGTCGCGCCTGCCGCCCCAATAGAAATATCTGATTCCACCATTATCTGGCCTACCCGAGTACTATCTATTTCAATCGATGTTCTATACCTTATTTTATTTGCACTTTCATAAACTGCCCCAAGATTAGGCGCATGAGGCCCGAGCAAAACTGTTACGCGGGTACCGATAGGAAAATCGCAGAGGTCAAGAGCATCTAAAACCAGCCCTGTGATGTTGTCGTTATCAACACCTCCCATCGCGACAAGTATATGAAAATCTTGGTGAGTTGAAGGTCGATTAACATTTTCTAACCGGAGCTTGTGAAATTCAGGGCGCAAAATACTGTAATATGGTCCGAGAAGTAATTTGCAATAATTAGGCACGAGATCGTAATAATCCGACTCTATTCGTCCTATATTTTGATCAAGCAAGACATCGCATTCGTGAACGCGATCTGCTAAATCATCGATGACTAGAATTTTTCGACAAACAGACTTTAGCGCTCGCTCCCATTTAAAATCAATGGCATAGTGATCAACAACAACCCAGTCGCAGCATGCTAATTCCAATTCACTGACTGCCGCTATTGTCTCTGTGGAATCAGTACCCCAACTAACCCCCAACCATCTATAGTGATCTGGACTCTCATCCTGCACAACAAGCTCTTGAGATATGCTGTCTGTCGACAGAGCCGGCAACTCTATTAAATCAAAACCTCTGTCTCGAATTTTTTGGCATAAATCACCTGGGCCTGCGCGTGAAATGAAGTAACATTGGCATCCCATACTTGCCAATTCCTCAGCTAGAGTAAGGCACCGAAACATGTGACCCGTTCCAATCTCTAATGACGCGTCCGCCCTAAAGATTATATTCATAGCCTACTAATTAAGTCTTTTAAAGCCGGCATGACATACTGGTCCATTTAAAATGCTCTCAACATCCCTACCATCTTCGCATTCCCGTAGCAGAGCAAAAACTGGGTCCAGGGCATGGAAGTAGCCGTCCAAAACATTGGGCGTGTGCTCCGTGCAGACATAAACAGAATTACTAGCTAAATAACCTTTAGACAGCATCTCCTGACTTATTATTGTTTTGTATTCGGTAGCTTGCGAGCTCTTGATGGTAAAACCAGTTAAAGCTGGCAGGCCCCAATGATCGACCAATAATCCGTGCTTGTCTGCCATAGCCTGCCAGCGCTTTCGGATTTCACAGCCAGTCGTTGTTATTTTATCCCATGACTTTTCGCGCTCCATGACATCTAAGGTCTTAAGCGCCGCGGTGGGACCAATCCGCTCTGTCCAGAACGTGCTACTGATAAACGTATTTTGGGCTGCATTCATTATTTCACGACGACCAATTACTGCTGTGATTGCGTAGCCATTTCCAAGCGCCTTACCAAACATCGCCATATCTGGCTCTACGTC
>Ga0181562_10002168_pt1 | contig 15215 bp, 14 predicted proteins | sample 011ome_26_FD_139344 | JGI IMG/M metagenome (GOLD analysis project Ga0181562, IMG submission 139344) | Coastal salt marsh microbial communities from the Groves Creek Marsh, Skidaway Island, Georgia - 011511BT metaG (megahit assembly) | ecosystem: Environmental > Aquatic > Marine > Intertidal...
AGCATGACCAAGGGTATGTCCGTAGTTGAGAAATTCGCGGTCACCAGACTCCTTGAAGTCTCGGGAGGTGACATCAGTCTTTATGCGCACCGACTCTCTGATCAGCCGTTCGAACGCCTCGGATGTTGGGTCGGTGGCGGATTCGTCAGATTCAATAATCTGAAGAATTTCTGGAGCAGCTATGAAGCCATACTTGACGACCTCCGCCATGCCGGCCAGCAGCTCGTTTCTTGGAAGCGAACTAAGCGTATCAAGGTCAATCACGACGCTGTCAGGCAGGTGAAATGCGCCCACCAAATTCTTCCCCTCGGAGGTGTTGATTCCAGTTTTGCCACCAATGGCCGCGTCGACCATTCCCAGCAGCGTGGTTGGGATCAGAACGGATCTGATACCACGGAGCCAGGTTGCGGCCACGAAACCGGCGAGGTCTGTGGTTGATCCACCACCCAGTCCAATCACAGCATCGTTTCTGTTGAACTCCCCTTGGCCCATGATTTGCCAACAAAAAGCTGCGACCTCAACCCGTTTGGCATCTTCAGCTGCAGGAACTTCGGCCATGTATGTTTGAATTCCTGCCGACTTCAAATTATCGGCTAAGACGTCAGCCGTTGCAGCTAAGGGCTGCGGATAGACGATAAGAACCTTCTTCGAACCGTGCAGGGTCTCGGGAATCTCATTTAGTAGAGCGCGCCCAATAAGCACCTTAGACATTCTTGCCCGCCTCTCGTTCAAGCTCTTGGAGAATGGTAACAACCGGGCGGTTATCAGTGCGGACCGTTGCGCTGGCGCATTCTTTATAGAGCGGTAACCTCTGGTCGTAGATAACCTGCCAGTTGGCTGGGTCCTGTTTTAGTAGCGGTCGCTTCTCGGTGTTCAGTGACTTCAGGACATACTCCATGGTGGTGTCTAGGAAAATTACCCGCTGGCCCTTTAGTAGCCCTCTATTTGCCTCGGAGAGCACAATTCCGCCCCCTGTGGCTATGACACCGCCGGTTTCAAGCGCTTGCTCCAAGGCAGCTGATTCCAGTTGCCTAAAATGAGCCTCGCCCTTGTCGGCGAATATGTCTGGAATCGAGCCGTACTTGCGGCTAATCAGCTTGTCGGTGTCAGTAAAAGCCAGCTTGAGGGTCTTGGCCAGACGCTTACCAAGAGTCGTCTTTCCTGCACCCATTGGACCGATAAGAACAATGGACTTGGACATTAGTCTCTAACGATTCGCGACTTGAGCGTCTCCGGAATGCTCTCAAGGTAGGCATCCATGTTTCGCTTGGTCTCTTGAACCGAGTCGCCACCAAACTTTTCCAAAACTGAGTTCGCAATTACCAGAGCAACCATTGCTTCGACAACGATTCCAGACGCCGGCACGGCGCAAACGTCACTTCGTTGATGGTGAGCCGTTGTTGCCTCACCTGAGCCAGTGTCGATGGTTTGGAGCGCCTTCGGGACGGTGCTGATCGGCTTCATGCCGGCTCTGACTCGAACTATCTCGCCGTTGGTCATTCCGCCTTCGATGCCACCTGCTCGGTCGGTAAGCCTCTTTACGCCAGCATCTGAGTTCACGATCTCGTCGTGTGCGACGCTACCGCGACGACGGGTTGTTTCCAGTCCGTCACCAATCTCCACCGACTTCATTGCCTGGATGCCCATCACTGCGGCAGCCAGCTGCGAATCCAGTCGACGGTCGGCGTGTACGTAGCTGCCAAGCCCTGGAGGGCAACCGTAGACCAACGTCTCACAGACGCCGCCGATAGTGTCGCCGGTAGAGTGGCAGTCATCAATCTCAGCAACCATTGCTTGACCGGCTTGCTTGTCGAAGCAGCGCACTGGATTTTCATCTAGTGCTGCAACGTCCTTTGGTCCAGGAAGCTCGGTGGAGCTGTTCAATGCAGTTCCGATGGCAACTGTGTGAGTGACCAGCCTGATACCAAGCTCCTCGAGAAACTTCTGCGCCACCGCCCCTAGCGCAACTCTGGTGGCGGTTTCACGGGCGCTAGCTCGCTCAAGTACCGGCCTAGCCTCAGCAAACCCATACTTTTGCATGCCGGTAAAGTCGGCGTGACCAGGGCGTGGTTTTGTCAGTGGTGCAGCTCTTGCGCCAGTTAGCTGGTCTTCAGCTACCGGCGCAGCGCTCATAACGGTCTCCCATTTTGGCCACTCGGTGTTTGCGATGCGGATCGCAACGGGACCACCCTGGCTTAGACCAAAGCGCACACCAGCCGAAATGTTAATTAGGTCTTGCTCGAATTTCATGCGAGCGCCACGGCCATAACCCAACCGGCGACGAGCAAGGGCCGATTGCAGATCAGCCTCCAGGATTTCAACGCCTGCTGGCAGACCCTCGATGACACCTATTAGTTCTGGGCCGTGTGACTCTCCGGCAGTAATCCAACGCAACATGGGTCTATTTTGTCATGCCCAGGGTCGCCCTGATGGTTTCTACCAATTTTGCTTCGTCTGGAAGGGGCGTTTCTAGGCCCTCACCATTGAAAATTCGTTGCTGGCCAACCGCCTGCCAGATCAGCATGTCCAAGCCTGAGATTGAGTCCCTGTAATGCTCAACCCAAGGTTTGTTGCTGTAGGCGACATCCAACAAGGTGCCTGAAAAGCTTGGCTGTCCCACCAGAGTCTCACTCAGGGCACCGGTCGGCAATGTGCTTATCACCAGATCGCAGGAGAGCACTTCCTGAAGGCTAGCCAGCTCTGCCTCGAAGTTTTCTGCCAAGGGCACAGCAGCCTCACTGCGCCTGCCCCAAAGCTTTAGCGGAGACTTTCTGAATGCCATTACGGCACTTCTAGCCGTTGCTCCGGTGCCGAGCACCCCCACAGATTTAGGTTGCAGCTGTGCAGCTGCCTGCTGGAGTCCGAAGATGTCGGTATTCTCTGCACACCAAATGCCATCGAACCAATAAAGAGTGTTAGCCGCAGCTGCCTCCAGGGCCAAATCAGAAACCTTGGTGGCAACAGTTAGGGCCTGAACCTTCAGTGGCATGGTCAAACTAAGGCCTAGAAATTCATCATGAGACTTTATGAATTTTTGAAGATCAGTGACTTCCAGTTTTAGGTACTCATTATCAAGTCCTAGGTGATCGAGAATCGCCCGGTGAATCACCGGTGACATGCTGTGCGCTATTGGCGACCCCAGCACCGCATACTTGTCAGCAGACATCATTTGGATTATCCCTGCACCATTGTCGATAAATGTCGGCAGCCTTTTCATGTTCGGCTAGAGTCTCCGAGAAGATCGTCTCCCCAGTGTTCAGGTTGATGGCCACGAAGTAAAGCCAATCGCCAGTTGCGGGTCTTAGTGCCGCCTCAATGGTTAGTGCTCCTGGATTTGTGATGGGGCCTAATGGCAGACCGGGATTTGAAAATGTGTTGAACGGATTCGCAGTGTCCCTAAGGCCTTCTTGGAAAGAGTCAAGGTTGCCTTCGTATCGGTATTTGACGGTCTGGTCAGATTGCAGCGGCATTCCGAGATCCAGACGATTCAGGAACACTCGAGAGATTTTGTAGAAGTCCTCAGTCAGGCGCCCCTCGGATTGAATAATCGAAGCAAGAGTCACAATCTCAAGGGAGTCTTTCAGTGGGATCTCGTAACCTGCGAGCTCCTGCTCCATTCGATCGACCATTGCGGTGATCACTTGGTCTGCAGTGACTCCAGGGTCAAACGAGTAGGTCGCCGGGAACAGATACCCTTCGACGCTAGGAGCATCGTCCGGAAGTCTTTCCAGCTGTGTTTCTATTGCCGCTTGAATAGCGGCGATTGAGACATCTAGGTCCTCGGCCAGCCTTGGAATTGTCTGGGCTACAGTCAATCCCTCGGGAATAGTTGTTGTCACGAGTATCCTGTTCGCACCGGTCATCAACAGTGTTAGTGCCGAGCTGCCAGAAAGCTTGGTAGGGAATTCGTAGCTCCCCGGAAAGATCACCAGATCCACGTTCAGCATGTCGCGGTAGATCGCATCAAAGCTCTTGATGATGTCGGCCTCAACCATTTTTCTGGCCACATCTTCGCCGTTGTCGCCAGTCTCGATGACCAAAATCGTCGAGGGACCAGGCTCTCCCTCATAGTCCTCAATCTGAAACCTGTTTAGGAAATCCTGAACGCTAGAACCTGCAATCGACAGACCGCCCGCAATCAGACCGACAACCACCGCTAGCGAAATCAATCCGGCAAGCCATGACTTATAGGAGCGCTTGGTTACTGGCGTCGCTTCAAGGTCTTCAATCATGAACTTCCTCCAAGGATTTGCCTGCAAGCTGACCCGAGATCTCCGAACTCAGTGCGAAGTCCAAGATTACAGCTGCAGCACTAGCGTCAATGATTCCCTTTTGTTGCTTTGAATTCTTGCCCGCTTGTCTAAGGTTTCCGGCCGCTTGTCGACTAGTGAGTCGTTCATCAATCAGACGCACTTCAAGACCCAAGGCCTGCAGCTGGCTCGCGAAGTCAATCGCCATTTGGGTGCTTGCGGTCTTCGATCCAGAAAGCGAGATCGGCAATCCAACATAGCAACAGACAGCGCTTGATTGCTCGTAGAGGGTGCTGATCGCAGTTATCGCGGCTGCGTCGTTTGGAACGGTTGAGTGTGGGATTGCGAGTGTGTCGACAGACAGAGCGACACCAATTCTTGCAAGACCAATGTCAAGGCCCAGCTTCTTCATTAGATCGAAGCTGCCGCTGCGCTCAGTGCCTGGGCAAGCTTCTCGCTGTCCGAGCCACCACCCTGGGCCATGTCTGGCTTTCCGCCGCCGCCGCCACCCAAGATCTTTGAGGCAACAGAAACAAGCTGTCCCGCCTTGGCTCCAGCCGCAACAGCATCCTTACCTGCCACAGCAACCACTACCGCAGAACCACTGGCCTTACTGCCAAGGATCACCACGGAGTTCTCCCCGAGTTCCGATCTGAGCGCCATGGCAAGGCTACGCAACATGTCTGAAGACTCGATTGAAACCTCGAGACTAAGTAGGTTGTAGCTGCCAGCAGGCTTAGCTTGCTTAGCAAGCTCTGGAACCTTTGAGAGTACTTGTCCAGCCTCTAGCTCCTGCAGTTTCTTTTCAGCGGCCTTCAGGTCGGCTAGTGCTTGAGTGACTTTGGACTCTAACTCCTCTGGAGAAGACTTCAGTTCCGCCGATAGCCGCTTCACGATGTCGCGGTCGGCATGCAGAGCACTTAGACCCGGCTGGCCAACCAGAGCTTCGATTCTTCTTGAACCGGAACCAACCGATGATTCGGTGGTGACGCTTACCAATCCAATTTGGGAAGAGCGCGAAACGTGAGTTCCACCACAGAGCTCTCTAGACCATGGTCCGCCGACCTGAACGACGCGCACTTGCTCGTCGTAGGTTTCACCGAATAGCGCAATAGCGCCAAAGTCCTTGGCTTCACCCACGGTCATAAATTGAGCGCTCACAGCCAAATCTGCTGAGATTGCCAAGTTCGACACTTCTTCAATCTCGCTCTTTGTCGCTTCACTAAGTGCTTGACTCCAGGAGAAGTCCAGCCGCATGTATCCCGGTCTATTAAACGACCCTGACTGAAGCGCCTGTGGTCCAAGGACTTGCCTGATGGCAGCATGAACCACGTGAGTTGCGCTGTGAGCCTGGCAGGCGCCAAGTCGCCAAGTCGCATCAACGATCGTGTTCGCAGATTCGCCAACCGTCACTTGCCCTGAAGTCACACGAACCTTATGAGCAAATAGCCCTTTAACTGGCTTCTGGACATCGAGGACCTCAAGAACGAAACCAGCCCCAATGATCTTGCCGGCATCAGCGGCCTGGCCGCCCGATTCTCCGTAGAGACTAGTTCGGTTCAGGAAGACTTCGCCGATATCACCTGCTGCTAAGGCAGGAGTGACCTGCCCGTCTCTAACAAGCCCGATGATTTCAGCCTCAGCCTCCAGCTGCTCATAGCCAACAAACTCAGTCGCACCAACAGATCGCACTTCGCTGTAAACCTGTAGCGATCCGCCGCCGAGTTTTTTGTCTTTGGCGTCCTGCTTCGCACGATCCTTTTGATCTTGCATTAGCTGATTGAACCCATCACGGTTCACTGTCAGCCCGTGCTCTTCGGCGATTTCAACTGTCAGGTCGATTGGGAAGCCATAGGTGTCGTGTAGCAGGAAGGCCACTTCGCCTGGCAGGATTCCGTTAGCTTTTGAAATTGCTTGCTCCAGCGCAACGGTACCCGTCTCAAGGGTTCTTGCAAAGCCCGCCTCCTCGGCAAGCGCAATACGCAAGATTCTGGAGAAGTTCTCCTCAAGTTCTGGGTATGCCTCGACCATTGCATCTTTGCTAGCCGTGAAAAGGGCCTCGAAGCTAGGTTTGGTGACCCCAAGAAGACGTAGCGCGCGAACCGAACGGCGCAACAGCCTTCTGAGTACGTAGCCGCGACCTTCGTTGGCCGGGGTAACGCCATCGGAGATGAGCATCAGCGAAGACCTAATGTGGTCCGCTATCACGCGCATCCGAACGTCGTCTACTTCTAACGCTCCGTAGGATTTCCCGCTTAGTTCGCTGGCTAGATCAATCAGTGGTCGAATTTGATCTATCTCATAAATATTTTCGACATCTTGGAGAATGAAAGCTACTCGCTCAAGACCCATTCCAGTGTCGATGTTTTGCTTTGGTAGATCCCCGATGATCTCGAAGTGGTCTTTGGTTCCGCCATCTGCACGCTCATACTGCATGAAGACCAGGTTCCAGATCTCTATGTAGCGATCCTCATCAACCTCTGGCCCACCTTCCAGGCCGTATTCAGGTCCGCGGTCATAGTAGATCTCTGAACATGGCCCAGCCGGACCGCGCTGCCCGGTTGACCAATAGTTGTCGGCCATTCCGCGCTTTTGGATCCGCTCTTTCGGGATGCTGGTTTGCGTAAGCCAATATTCAATCGACTCATCATCGTCCTGGTAAACAGTTGCCCAAAGCCTTTCTGGGTCCATGCCATAGCCGCCGTCCTCCAGCGATGAGGTCAATAGCTCCCAGGCATAGGCAATCGCTTCTTTTTTAAAGTAGTCGCCGAAGCTGAAGTTTCCATTCATCTGGAAGAAGGTGCCGTGACGGGTGGTCTTCCCAACCTCGTCGATATCCAAGGTTCTCACGCACTTCTGCACCGAGGTTGCTCGCTGGTAGGGAGCCGGCAGAACGCCAGTCATAAAAGGAATGAACGGGACCATTCCGGCCACCACAAACATTAGCGTTGGGTCTTGGCTAATTAGAGGGGCGCTTGGTACAACCGTGTGATCTTTCCCCTCAAAGTAGGAAAGCCACCGCCGCTTGATTTCGGCAGTCTTCATCGCTACTTCTTAGGCTTGTTGGCTTTGGCAATCTCAGCTTGACGCTCTTGATAGCCGTCAGCGATTGAGCTTGAAAAATCCTTAGCAGCCGTACGAATTTCATCCACTGCCTCTTGGGCACGTGGGTTATCGCGAATCTGAACCAGGGCAAGTGCACCAAGGCCAATCCCCGCTACAAACCAACCAAATTTGGACATAATTACCTCCGCTTGCCGAACACTCTTAGCGCGCCTTGCAAAATGCCGGCGACCTTTGTAAGTGGTGCTCCTACTGATGCCGTAAACACGGCAACCATGGAGCTGATGTTTGTAGTGACTTGCTCGACATCTTCTGTGATCTTGTCCACTCGCTTCAGCTGCTTATTAGCCTCAGCCAGTGTGATTTTTGCTTCACTTAAAATAGGTTCGAATTCATTGTTGAAGGTTCGAACAGTCGATGCGCTCTCGTCGAGCAGTTTGCCAAGCTTCACCAATGGTACACCTAGCAGAATGACAAACAGGGCGACGCTGGCAGCAAGAATGATGCCAACAATCTCCCCGCTTGTCATTATCAAACTACCTAGCTGCGTAGTACTCAACCACTAGCTGAACTTCACAGGTCACTGGAACCTCGTCGCGCTTAGGGCGACGAACAAGTGTTACCTGCAGTTTGTCTAGATCAGTTGAAAGATACTCAGGGGTCTTAGCCAGTACGTCAGAGTTTCCGCCAGCAGCCGCAACCTGGAAAGGCTCGGTGCGCTCGGACTTCTCGTGAACGTGAATCATCTGACCAGGCTTCACACGGAATGAAGGGCGGTCGACTCGCTCTCCGTCAACAAGAATGTGACGGTGAACAACCATCTGACGTGCCTGTGCAATCGTGCGAGCGATGCCAGAGCGGAGCACTAGTGCGTCAAGACGCATCTCCAGCAACTCAACTAGGTTCTCACCTGTTAGACCACTGGTGCGCTTTGCCTCCTGGAAGGTCTTACGAAGCTGAGCTTCGCGAATTCCATACTGAGCGCGAAGACGCTGCTTCTCACGCAGACGAACTGCGTAGTCGGAGTCGCTCTTGCGCTTGGTGCGGCCGTGCTGACCCGGTCCGTAGGGTCGTTTTTCCATATACTTCGCAGCTTTAGGTGTCAATGCGATACCAAGAGCACGTGATAGACGTGTCTTACTGCGGGTTCTAGTTGTCTTAGACAAAAAGGTACCTTTCAAACTTTCAAATTGGATTTTTACATGCTCCGGATTCCAGCCGCAGAATCCAGATAACCCAGAAATACTACCAGAGCAAGGCCGACAGTGTCACTACCTGAACAGTATTTTGTTAATCAGCTCCAGCCGTTTGGCCAGTTCCGCCTCCTGGCCGTGGTTTGTGGGCGTGAAGTATTTTTCATTTCCTGGCCAATACTCCTGGGTAATCACGCCAATGTCACTGTCATGTGGATATTTGTAACCGACGGCTCCGGTTGAGCGCAGGTGTGCAGGGATCGCCGGCACTTCACCCGCTTCTACATCCGAGATGGCTTTGTTTATAGCTAGGTATGCTGAATTTGATTTCGGTGCTAGCGCTAAGTAGATGGTTGCCTCAGCAAGCGGGATGCGCCCCTCAGGCATTCCGATGTGTTCAACGGTTCTAGCGGCGGCCTCAGCCAGCACTAGCGCCTGCGGATCGGCAAGCCCAATGTCTTCAGCAGCAAGAATTAGCAGGCGCCTTGCGATGAACCTTGGATCCTCTCCCCCGACGATCATTCGCGCTAGATAATGAAGGGCGCTGTTGACATCGGAACCGCGAACAGACTTGATAAATGCGCTAATCGTGTCGTAGTGATTATCTCCGGCCTGGTCGTAGGCAATCGTTGCCTTTGCGGCGTTCTCAGCGTCTTCCAGGGTTACCAGGGACAAGCCAGCGGCCGATGTTTCCATCAAAGTCAGTGCTCGTCTGGCATCCCCCATGGCGATCTTGGCCAGGTATTCGAGTGCCTCCGGTTCAAACTCCACCCCGGGCAGGCCGTCATCGGATGACATTGCGCGTTGCATGATATCTATCAAGGAGTCGGCACTGAGCGGTTCGAGCTTTATGACCAGCGACCGTGAAATAAGCGGCGTGACCACACTGAAAGAAGGATTCTCGGTTGTGGCGGCAATAAGTGTTAGCAGCCCCGATTCGACAGCACCTAGAAGCGAATCCTGCTGAGTTTTGGTGAAGCGATGAATTTCATCCAGAAAAAGGATCGTTTGCTTGCCATAGATCTCTTTGAGTTCTTTGGCTTTGGCAATTAGATCCCTTACCTGAGAGACCGAGGCACTGATTGCACTGAGTTCTGAGAAGCTGGCGCCATTACTTGCCCCGATGATTCGGGCGATCGTAGTCTTACCGCTTCCGGGCGGACCCCAAAGAATAATTGATGCCCAACTAGATGACTTGTCGCCGGTGGTAAGTCGATGCAGTGGGCCATTTACACTAAGCGCTGCAGATTGTCCGATCAACTCAGACAGTGATTCAGGGCGCACTCTTGCTGCCAATGGAATATCAACCACACGCGAAGTCTAAGCAACACCTAGAATTACCAAGTTAGAAAATGGGTGATTTATGAAACACGACAGCAAGCTAGAGAACTACCAAGCAAAGCAAGAATTGCTCGCGGCACGGCCCGCTCGAGCAAAGCGCGACAACAAGTTGTTCGTCGCCATTGCAGCAGGCTTCGTGGCTCTGGCGGTCGTGGGTCAGCTGGCATATTTTGGATTTGGCCCAGGCCAGGCTGCTGACGAGGTAGTAGCAGAGGAAACAACCGCTGCCACCGAGACTCCGCAGGCAGCCGAGACTGACTCTCTAGTTCCTGACCTAAGCATTGCCGAGAATCGCAGCTGGACAGGTTCAATGGACCTGAACGGCCAGAGCGTTGGAATCGAACTCGCGGGTGACCTAGCTCCCCAGGCTGTAGCGAACTTCGTCTCTCTCGCGAAAGATGGATATTTTGAAGGCATCAACTGTCACCGACTAGTGACAGCTGGAATTTACGTGCTCCAGTGTGGAGATCCATCAGGAAACGGAACTGGTGGGCCTGGCTACAACTGGGGCCCAATCGAGAACGCGCCAGAGGCCGACCTCTATCAAGAAGGCGTGCTGGCTATGGCACGACGAGGTGGCGACGGCGAGTCGATGGGCTCTCAGTTCTTCATTGTCTACCAGGACTCAACAATCCCGTCAGATCAAGCTGGCGGTTACACAGTTTTCGGCAAGGTCACTTCCGGCCTTGAAGTCGTGAAAGACATCGCGGCTATCGGAACGGTTGATGGGTCCAGTGACGCATCTCCCCTTGAAGAAGTATTGATAACCGCAGTTTCGGTAGAGTAAGACCCAAACCACTAGGAGCAGCAAGTGACCAGCAACGACTTTGGCCGTGTAGACGAGGCCAACAACGTCTTCGTGAAAGACGGCCCAACCGAGCGTATCGTCGGCCAGTACCCAGATGTCTCACAGGATGAAGCACTTGCTTACTTCACCAGAAAATTTGACGACCTAGAGGCTCAGGTGAGGACTCTAGAGCAGCGCCTAGCCGCTGGCATCACCGACGCCAAGAGCCTGAAGACCACTCGTGAGCACCTCAAGACCGAACTTGTTGAGCCAAAGGTTGTCGGAAACATTCAAGGTCTGCGCGACCGGATCGAAGCAGTCTCAGCCGACATTGACAAGACTGCCGAGAAGGCTGCGGCTGAACGAGCTGAGGCCGTGGATAAGGCAATGGCTGACAAGGAACAAATTGCAGCTCGCGCGGAGGCTATGGTTGCAAATCTGGGCGGAATCAATTGGAAGAAGTCTTCCGTTGAGATGACAGAGCTCTTCGAGAAGTGGCAGAAGCTTCAAAAAGATGGTCCGAAGATTCCTAAGGCGAAGACAGATCCGATTTGGAAGCGCTTCTCCCAGGCCCGCGCCAAATTCGAAACCGGCCGCAGAGCATTCTTTGCAAACCTTGACGGGTCTTTCAAGGAGGCCAAGGCTGCAAAGGTTGCGCTGGTGGCAAGCGCTGAGGCATTGGTTGCCAAGGGCTCGGATGCCGCTGACGCCTATAAAAAGCTTCAGAACGATTGGAAGCTAGCTGGCAAGGCCGGCAAGGCAGAGGACGCGCTTTGGAAGCAGTTCCGTGCAGCCGGTGACGCCATCTTCGCTGCCAAGAAGGAAAAGGACGCCGAAGTAGCAATTTCGCAGCAGGCCAATCTTGAAGCAAAGCAAGCTCTAGCTAAAGAGGTAGAGGCGATCAAGCTAGACGACCTCGATGAGGCAAAGAAGGCCCTGGGTAACATTCAGGCCAAGTGGGAAAAGATTGGCCACGTTCCTCGCGATCAGGTCCGCAAGATTGAAGAACCACTTCGTAAGGTTGAGAAGAAGATTGCAGAAATGCAAGCCGACGCTTGGCGTCGTTCCGATCCAGCCGCAAAGGCACGGTCAAATTCACTTGTCACTCAGCTAGAGCAAGCAATCTCGGAGCTAGAAGCCGAGCTTGCAGCTGCCAAAGGTGATAAAAAGAAGGCCATCGAAGAGCAAATCACCGCTCGTAAAGCATGGTTGCTCGCTGCTCAGCAAGCAGTCGACTAAAAACTAACTCGATTTCACTCGGTAAACGTCGTAGACCGCCTCAATTTTGCGCACCTGATTTAGCAGATGATCCAAGTGAGATGGGTCTGCCATTTCAAAAACAAATTTGCTGATCGCCACACGGTCTCTGCCGGTTGAGACCGACGCATTCAGGATGTTCACGTGATTCTCGGTAAGAATTCTGGTCACGTCGCTCAGTAGCCCGGACCGGTCCAGCGCTTCGATTTGAATTTGAACCATGAACACTCCGCGAGCCTCATCGGCCCAACCGACTTCTACTAAGCGCTCCTTGTTGAGGCTTTTTACGTTCTTGCAGTCCTGTCTGTGGACCGAAACGCCCTCACCTCGAGTGATGAATCCAGTGATCTCGTCCCCTGGCACCGGCGTACAGCACCTGGCCATCTTGGACATCACATCAGGATCGCCCTTAACGAGAACACCCTGAGACAGGTTCCTGCGACTCCTTAGTGACTTCGGCTCCTGGATTGGGAGCTCCTCGGTGTTTGCCTCAGGTGCTAGCCCCTCTAGCTGCTTCAGTCGCTCAATTACGGCTGCAACCGATAGCTGACCCTGGCCAATCGCGTTGTATAGGGCTGGAATGTCAACCAGACCGTGCTCATCGGAAATCTTCTGGAGCGAGTCTGAGCCGAGCAACGATTGAACTGGGAGCCCCTTACGTCTAAGCCCCCTTGCCAGCGCCTCCTTGCCGTCCTCTGTGGCAATTTCCTTGCGCTCCTGGGTAAACCAGTGCTTTATCTTCGCTCTCGCCCTTGGTGAGGCGACGAAGTTAAGCCAGTCTTTGCTCGGGCCTGCTGTCGGAGATTTCGAAGTGAGAACCTCGACGGCATCCCCGGCCTGCAATTTACTCTCAAGCGGAACTAGTCGACCATTGACCTTGGCCCCAATTGTTTTATGACCAACCTCGGTGTGGACAGCATAGGCAAAGTCAATCGGCGTCGAATCCGCTGCCAGCCCAACCACTTTCCCCTTCGGAGTGAACACGTACAGCTCTTTGGCGCCAATTTCGAAGCGAAGATTGTCTAGGAACTCCCCCGGATCAGCAGTTTCCTCTTGCCAGTCAGAAAGCTGCTTTAGCCAAGCAAAGTCAACTTCCTTGTCGGATTTGCCGGCCTGAGCCTTGTATTTCCAGTGAGCAGCAACTCCAAACTCAGCCCTCTGATGCATCTCTAGGGTCCTGATTTGAATCTCTACCGCTCTGCCCTCAGGCCCAATCACCGTGGTGTGAAGGGACTGATATAGGTTGAACTTCGGCATTGCAATGTAGTCCTTGAAGCGGCCCGGTAGAGGCGACCACTTTGCGTGAATCGCACCCAGTGCCGCATAGCAGTCCTTGACGCTTGAGACCATTACTCGGATACCCACCAGGTCATAGATGTCATCGAATTCGCGACCGCGTAGAACCATTTTTTGGTAGATCGAGTAGTACTGTTTCGGGCGACCATCAATCTTGGATTTCACCTTGTTGGCTCTTAGCTCCGCAGAGATGTCTTCGATCACCTTTTCGGTGTAGTCATTGCGTGAGGGATTGCGTTGACCCACGAGAGACACGATTTCCTCGTAAACCTTCGGGTAGAGAACTGCGAAGCTAATGTCCTCGAGCTCGACCTTCATGGTTGAAATACCTAGCCTGTGCGCTAGCGGAGCATAGATTTCCAAGGTCTCTTGAGCCTTCTTGCGAGCTGACTCGGGTGAGACAAAGCCCCAGGTCCTGGCATTATGAAGTCGGTCGGCAAGTTTTATTACCAGTACTCGAACATCCTTGCTCATCGCAACGACCATCTTGCGCATGGTTTCGGACTGTGCGGTGTCCCCGAATTTAACCCGGTCTAGCTTCGTCACTCCATCAACCAGCAGTGAAATTTCCTGCCCAAATTCTTTCTCCAGCGCCTCCAGCGAGTAATCGGTGTCCTCAACTGTGTCATGGAGTAGCGCAGCCGCTATCGTGGCCGGGCCTGAACCCAAGTCGGCAAGAATCCTGGCTACTGCCAGAGGATGGGTTATGTACTCTTCACCGCTTTTGCGCAGCTGTCCTGAATGAAAGTGCTCGGCAACGTTGTAGGCCCGCTGAATTATTGCAGTGTCGGCCTTAGGGTGATTGAAGCGAACAATCCGGATTAGCGCAGCCAAGTCAGTGCTGTACGCGGTCGAAGACCGAGTGAAGATCTTAGGCAGGCGAGAACGAAGCGAGTTGCTCTTGGCATCGCTCATGCTCACTCCCCTACTTCAATAGGAGAAGTCTATTGGCGGTTTGCCGCTACCTTGTCCGCAGCCTTCTTCATGGCAGGCTCATTTTCACGCAGGTGCGCGTAGATAGGAGCAGCTAGGAAGATGGAAGAGTAGGTACCAACTATGGTTCCAACAAACAGCGCCAGAGCAATGTCCCTGAGGGTTCCAGCGCCAAGGATCAGCGATCCTACGAACAAGATCGATGCAACCGGCAAAACAGCAACCACCGAGGTGTTAATCGAGCGAACTAGAGTCTGGTTTACCGCGAGGTTAACCATCTCACCGAAGGTCCTAGTCTCCGAGTATTCAATCTCAAGAGTGTTCTCTCGAACCTTGTCGAACACAACCACCGTGTCGTAGAGCGAGTACGCCAAAATTGTCAGGAATCCAATGACCGCAGCGGGCGTAACCTCGAAGCCAACGCCAGCATAAACTCCTGCCGTCAACAACAAGTCGTGTGCAAGGGCCAGTAGCGCTGCAACCGACATCTTCCAACTTCGGAAATATACGGCCATCAGTAACGAGACCAAGATCAAGAAGGTCACAAGACCGGTCAGAGCCTGACTTGTTACATCCGCTCCCCAGTTCGGCCCAATAAAGCTGGAGGCTACTTCAGCATCCGCCACACCGTAGGCAGCCGCAAGCGCTAGCCTGGCTTCTTCTGACTCCAAGTCTCCAAGCTGTTCAGTCTGAATCCTGATGTCGATGGCACCCACGTCGGTTACGTTCACTTGAGACCCTGGCGCGATTGACTGAATCACATCAACAGCGACCTCGTGAGACAGCTCCTGAGCGTTGCCCAACCTGAATTCAGATCCCCCTCGGAACTCAATTCCAAAGTTGAACCCGCCACGAAGGATCGGCAATGCGATTGCCAAGATAACTGCCACAGCGGCGACGATGTACCAGGTGCGACGCTTGCCTACGAAGTCAAAACTCTGCTCGCCGGAGTAGAGCCTGTTTCCGAAATCCCTTGCCTTACTCATCTGAGTCTCCCTTAGCAGCTAGCGCCTTACGCTCTGCAATTGTCTGTCGTTTTTGAGCTTCCTTGGAAGACTTTTCAGCCTTGCCGCTTGCCAAGGTCTTTGAAACCCG
>Ga0181562_10002175_pt1 | contig 15191 bp, 11 predicted proteins | sample 011ome_26_FD_139344 | JGI IMG/M metagenome (GOLD analysis project Ga0181562, IMG submission 139344) | Coastal salt marsh microbial communities from the Groves Creek Marsh, Skidaway Island, Georgia - 011511BT metaG (megahit assembly) | ecosystem: Environmental > Aquatic > Marine > Intertidal...
CACCGCATTCATCGTCACGCGCGAATTGAACGAACGACCATCATGTCCACGATCACGAGCTCTTTCACCGGCGTCAAGGTTGTCGCCAAGACGTCCGTCGCCAAGACGTCCGTCGCCAAGGTCACCACGGCGTCGTTCGAAAACGTCAAGAAGGTAGGTCGTCGTCGTCGTCGTGATGGGCGTGTTTTGTGTCGTCGTCGTTGCGTCGTCGTCGTCGCGTCGTCGTCGTCGTCGTCGTCGGAATCCTCCATCGGGCGATGATGACGACGACGATGCGGTTACGTTACCCTCGATCGCGCGCGATCGATCGTCGGGGCGTGTGCGACGTTCGCGGGTCGGGCGACCGGCGATCGGCGATCGGTGCATCGCATGGATGATTTTACGCGCGATATATATACATGTTTACACCCCGCGCGCGCGCGCGCGTCGAGCGCGGACGACGCCGGAACAATCGCGCGCGGGTGAAGAATTCACCCCCACGCGCGATATCCCGCGGGTGACGCGGATGCCACGCCTCGAGCGCGACCGCGACCGCGCGCACCACGCGCACCACGCGCACAGAAGAAAGACACTGACGCATACGTATGCACGGTATATTTCTCGTTCGCCTTTGCACAGGCTGCCGTCGTCGCGGCGACCACCCTCGCGTTGTCCTCCCCGGCGTTCGCGGCCACCATCAAGCTCGGTGGCGACAACGGCGAGCTCGGGTTCTTCGTACGTCTCGCGCGGTGATGCGTTCGGTGATGATGACTCGTTTCGTGGGGTGATTTATTATATTATGTCATGCGCGAATGACGTATAATGGTATAATCGCGCACCATTATGTGGGATGTGCGCGCGCGCGACGGGGCCACATGTATTCGGACATGTGGAACACACTCGATGACGCGATGACTGACGTGTGGTGTTGCGTGCGACGTGACGCGAATGAAATAACAGCCGAACTCCATCACCGTTGCCAAGGGCGAAACTGTTGAGTTCGTGAACAACAAGGCGTTCCCGCACAATGTTGTTTTCGACGAAGACAACGTCCCGGCGGGTGTCAACGCCGACGCCATCTCCCACGAGGATTACCTCAACGGCCCGGGCGAAAAGGTGACCAACAAGTTTGACGTCGCGGGTACCTACGGCTACTACTGCGAACCGCACCAAGGTGCGGGCATGGCTGGTAAGATCATTGTCCAATAAGTGCGCAGCTGTTGTTTAAGGTTTCGGCGCTCGGCTCGCTCGCGCCTCGACGCGAGCGACGCGACGTCGAGAGTCTCAACGGTGTGAAGCACCAAATCAAGACGATTTAATACAAAAATCACCCAAATAAAATGCTATAATCATCATCATAATTATCACAACATCATAATCATCAATACGTATACTACGCGCACTAGAACGGTTGGTCTCGTCTGTCAGACGCGCGCTACGCCGCCGACGTCGTCGTCGTCGGTTCGCATCGCGCAAAGTTGACAAAGCCGGCGTGCGGGTCGGCGTCGACGAAGCGCAGCGTGAGGGTCTCACCTAACACCCCAGCACGATCGAGCTTAATGACGGTTTCAAAACCCAAGTCTTCGAAAATCACCAAGGCTAAATCGTCGCCGCGAATGAGCTTGACGAGCGTGGCGCGCCACCGCGCGTCGGCGGGTTGTCGCGAAAAGTAGACGTGCGACCAATACTTTGTGGTTTCGCGCTGGGATTTGATCGCAGCACCGACGCTCGCGCCGACGTCTTCGGTCATGCGCTCTAAAGTCTCGGCATCTGCGAATGGCAGTGGACGTTCACCGCGCAGATGCGCCTTGATTTGATAGTGCGCCAGGATATCGGTGTACCGACGAATGGGCGACGTGAATTGCACGTACGCCTGCAATCCCAAACCCGAGTGTGGTCGCGGCGTGGCACCGCTCGTGGACGAGCTCATGGACATACGCATGGCCATGTCTTGACAAATACCTTCAGGAATGCGATCCCATTCGTCGTCAGACATCAAACGCGGCTCGTTTTGCCCGCGGTATGGTAACGGAATGCCTTCGCGCGCGCCGTACCCGCCGACGACGTCGCCGACGAGCACCATCATTTCCGAAACCAACATCCGCGCTGGTGCCTCGCTATCGAGCATGGACATATTCACAGTGATGTCTTCATCCTCGCCTCCGCGCGCAGTGGCGCCTTTGACGTCCAAGTAAACCTCCGGGAGCAAAATGGTCACAGCGCCGTCATCCGCCCGACGTTCGTCTCTCGCGCGCGCCGCCGCGTACAACAACCTCAAATCCGCGTCACACGTCGCGCTTTTCAACTCGGCGTCGACGTCGTCGTACGTCCATCGTCGATCAAGTTTCACATAACTCGGCATGATTTCAAAATCCAACACGCACCCTTCGCGATCGATATCCGCGCGCACCGTCATCGCCTCGCACTTGTCGCCGCCCAGCGACATTGGCCCAGAGGCGAGCGCGAGCGGGAACATGGGAACCATTTCGCTCGGGTAATACACCGTCGTCGCCCGACGACGAGCGATGTGGTCGAGTGCGCTATCGCGTTCAATCCAACGCGTGGGGTCGGCGATGTGCACCCACACTCGAATGACGCCGTCGTCTCCGAGCGCTTGCACGCTCAATCCGTCATCTACCTCGACGGTGCCCGCGTCGTCGATGGCGTACACCTTGAGGTGAGTTAAATCTACCCGCGTCGACGCGTCGGGGTCGGGTGGAGCGTTGGCTAATAACGCCTGCGTGGCCTCGTGCGCGTGTTCAGGGAATTCAATCGGCACATCGTACCGGCGAATCGCTAGATTTTCGTGCGCGCTCCACGCGCCAGTCGCAATCAACGTCTTCAACGCGCTCTCGGGCGAGCGAGAAAATCCAAGCTTGGTGAGCAAATCATCCGCCATGGCTTTTTCCCCGGGAGAGTGAAACTTGTCTCCCAACGCATACGCCTGTAATGCTTCGAAACGACGCACGCGGGCACCGTTGTCTTCGTCATCATGGCGCCACAACGTCGCCGGGTCTGGCTTGTCCCCGCGCGGCGCCGCGACGGCGGCTTTGATTTCATCCACAAACGCGCGCTCCAACATCTCCACGCGCGCCTCAGCTTGAGCTTTTCGCGTAAGTGCTTCTATTTGTTCCGCCGTGCGTGGCTCATATTGCCCCTTAGCCTTTGTTTTAAAGTACAAACCACCCGCCGGAGAATTGAGCATGCGATGCGCCGCGTACGCGCGCTCGGCATCCACATTTCCAAACACCACGTCACTCACGTATAAAGCGTCTATAATCTCATCACCACTCGCCAACTCATGTATTAACTCCCAAGCACTCGCAATGAGCGAGTCGTCTTCCACGCACTTGTTCGCAAACGCCTCCATATCCCGCGCGACGACGCCGGCGCCGTAATTCGCCTCGACGGTTTTCTTCGCCACCTTCACCGTCTGCTCCCCACCCTCACGCACGATCCACCCAGTCTTACCATCCGCTCTATCTATCATACCTAACCTCGTCTCCCCCTTACGCGAATACGCAATCACATCGCCGACGACCGCATCTTCCGGCGCCCGCATCCTCCCGCCCGACGCCGACGCCGACGCCGACGCCGCTCGACCGCGCGTCGTCGGCGTCGGCGTCATCGTCATCGTCGTCCCACGCGCCGACGCCGCAAACGTCATCGAACCCAACGACATCGAACCCATCGACATCGACATCGACATCGACGACGCACTCCACCCCACACCCGCTCGTCTCGCCGACGCACACCACCGTCGTCCACGACACACCGCCGCCATCGTCGTCGTCGTCGTCGTCGCACCCGTCGTCGTCGTCGTTCCTCGTGCCGCGCGCACCGCGACGCGACGCCCGCCGTGCGTTGCGCACCGCGACGACGACGACGACGCACGCGCGGCGGCGGCGGCGGCGACCACCGCCACGGCGCACCGCGACGACGACATCGGCGACGGACGGAGTGACGACGACGATGGGGTCGTGTGGGTGTGTTGTGTGGTGTGTGGTGTGTGTGTGTGTACCCCTGGGTACATACATACATGGGTGGGGTGTGTGGGGGTGGGGTGTGTGTACCCCTGGGTACATACACGGGCGCGCGTGATTTCAAAATTGGCGGTCGTCGCCTCTGGTGCCCATGGATGGAATGATGACGCGCACCGCACTGTGCGACGACGCGGAGGAGGACGACGAGGAGGATAATCGTCGTCGTCGTCGTCGTATTGATTGATTCGTTTCGTTTCGTTTCGTTTCGTTTCGTTCGTTCGTTCCCGTGTGTGTGTGTGTGTGTGTGGTGGTGCACCACGCGCGATGGCGCACGACGCGCGCGAATGTCGCAGTGCGCCGCACGCGTACGAACCGATGAGCGGGGTGAAGATGCGCGATCGCGTGGTGTCTGGCGCGGTGGTGAAGTCAAGATTCGATGCGCGAAAGTGTGTGAGTGATTACGGTGAGCTCGAGCGCGAGCCGCGCGGGGGGTATGGGTTCGTGGGCGTGGTGTTGGAGCGCCGCTCGGGGAGGCAAACGAACGGGCGAGGCGGGGAGTACGCGATGTGGCGGGTCGGGGAGCTGAAGAATGGTGGTGGGAGCGTCAGTGTGAGTGTGTTTGGTGATGCGTATGACGCGTATGGGGCGAGCGTGGAGGCTGGTCATATTGTGGCGGTTTTTGACGCCAAGTTTTATAAATCGATGAGCGTGAGCGTGGAGACGACGGCGCAGGTGCTTAGAATCGGTCGAGCGGTGGATTACGGTGTGTGTAAGGCGACGAAGAATGATGGCACGCCGTGTACGAAAGCGGTGAATGTGGCGGAGTGTTTGTATTGTGAGTTTCACGTGCCCAAGGCGATTAAGGCTTTGGCCAACGCGTCGAGGCAAATGACGTCGGCGTCGGGGAAGCGCAACGCGTCGGCGGCAGCCACGACTGGGGATTTAGCGCGTAGTATCAAGGCTCGAGGGGCGTCGACGATGAATATCGGTAAAGAATCACACATGAATCGACCGGGTTCTGGCGTCATGACTGGCGCGCCCGCATCGAGCGCGCGGGCGATTGGAATGATTAAATCAACGTTTGGGTACGTGCCCAAGGCGGCGCTCGGCGCGGCAAAGCCGACAGTGAATGGCGGTGGCTGGAACGGCGCAAAGCCGCCAAAGACGATGTCACTCGATGACGACGAAGATGACGTGTTCGGGGCGGACGATAACCGATTTTTAGTCGAGCAAATCAAGAAGAATCACTCCGCCACGGTGCAGCGCAACAAGGTGGACAAAGATTTAGCGCGACAACGCGCCATCGCGGCGAAATTACAAAACCCGTTGGAGAAATCAGACCCGAACGATACGTCGACGAAAAAGCCAACAGGTCGAGTCACAGTTGAGCACAAGCCTTTGCCGACGCATCTCAATGCGGCTGGTTTAGTCACTGAAACGGTGGAGAGCATGAAGAAAAAGCTAGACAGAGAAATCTCGCGGCGAAAAGAGCTCGAGGCTGAAAACGACGCGCTCCGACGACGCTTAGCCTCGTTTGAATCGGCGGCGACGACGACAGCGGCGGTGGCGTCGGCGACGACGACCGGGCGGGTACCCATGGCGGAAGTTGGTAATCAAATGTCGTCAGGAACATCGTCATTTGGAGTGAAGCACCCCGTCTCGGCGGCGGGCAGCGACGGTGCGGGCGCGAGCAAAGCGCAAAAACTGTTTGGCAATGTCGCGGCGACGGCGAAGTTGACGTCGAGATACGCTGAGGACGCCGCTGAAGAAGATCACGACGAACTCATGGGCGTGATGGACAAGTTGGAAGAACGTGATCAATTAACGGCGCAACTGGCGCTCAAGCGCGAAACAAAGAAGAAAGTCTGGCACTGCGCGCAATGTCGAACGAAAACCGCGCACTTTCCCAAGGAGTGCAAAGATAACGGACACGCAATCAAGGAGATTGAATCCCTCATGCGTTACTTTAAATGCAAGGCGTGCAATGAGACGAATGTGTCTTACGACGCTTTGTTGCCAAAGAATTGTCGTCGAAACGGATGCACGAGCGTCATATTCACGCAAGTCACCGCGGCGGATGTCACCGCAGCCTGCAAGCCCAGTCGTGCAGAAATTTCCAGCGCTGAGGCGCGGGGCGCGCAGCCTATTGCCGAACGTGAGGCGCTCAATGCGCGCGGTATCGAGCACGGGTTCCGTCTAGACACGATTCACTCGTCCACATGAACGAAGAATGAAACTACTACGCTCGCTAGAAATATAATAAATGCTAGTCTACTACTTTGCCGCCGCTTTATCTACGCCAAGCTCTCGTTCGAGAGGTTTGACGTAACGCTCGCGAATATCCGGCACTAACTCAGCCGCTTCGCGTAAAATGTCAAGCGCGCGCTCGGGATCGCCATTCAACTTTACCGCGCTCGCCAAAGCAACTTTAATTGATGCGTCTGACGGATTCAATCTATTGGCCTCGCCCAGAGCTTCGCTGGCGAGATTTAAATCCCCAATACGCGCTCGTGCGACACCTGCGCCCATGAGCGCGCGCGACCGCTGCATGGCGTTGGGCTCGGCGCGCGCCGAGTATTCATACGTCAACGCGGACTTTTTCCATTCTTTCAACAGTGCATACGTCTGTCCGAGCGCAAAAAGCACCGATGGGTGAGCGTTTCCTAAATCTTCTCCGCGCAGTGGCTTGTTATCACTCTCGGTGCTAGATGACGAACCATCTTGAGATTCCCCACGCGCCGCGCGCAAAAGCAAATTAATGGCGAGCGTGTTGTTATTCTCTGAGCGCGCCTTCGCCGCTGCCTTGACGAGCTCTAACGTCGCCCCTGTCATAATGGGTGCGTCTTCACCCGAGTACCCTTTGCTTGCCGCCAGAGCGCGCGTGGTTTTGGCAAGATCTTCAGCACCAAGCGTTCGCCGCGCAAACGTCGAGCTTAGGAGTTGATTTTGCGCCAACGCGTACGTGCTCGACGCGAACCAGTAGCAATGCACCGCTTGAGGAAGCTGCAGACCAATAACTAACGCGGGCAACGTGAGCCATTCGAGAAACAGTTTCACAATTGTCATACCCCGAGATTTTTGCGCAGCTTGCGCGAAATTTGCGTTGACGTTTGCGAATAACGCCGCCGCGGTGAGCACTGGAAGCACCCCACCATACGTCCCCATAGGTGCAATCATCGTCCCCACATCCACCGCGGGTAACGTCAGGTCGCTGAACCACGCGGTACCACCAGCGTTGAGGCCATTCATGGCGCCGTCAGACGCTAAACGGCGCACTGCCATCACCGCGCACACAAATAATGGAATTTGCGCCAGAGGACCCGCGACCAACCACGCTGGATGCGCCCCGACGCCTGGTGACTTTGCCCGAATATCCTTCACCGCGTCCAAGACATCTCGCACACCTACACGTTCGGCGTCTCCACCTTTTGAGGCCTTGGCGAGCGAGCTCGCGGCGCTAAGTGTCGCGCTGGCGCGTATGGTCTGCACGCTCACCGGCGCCATAGCCGCGCGAACCACAACCGCACTCGCCGCGAGCGTGAGCCACCACGGCGCACCAGTGAGCGAGTGTGCGTACGTCATGGCGTCAGCGACAACCCCCACGGGGTCTAGCCCAAACGCCACGTCTCGCGGTTCTACGGCGCTCGCGACGACGCTCCAAGCCTCGCCCGCCTCACCAGCGTGCGATGAAGATGTCACCCCAGATGCGCGCGACATCGACTCCGCGTCTACAGAGACGTCTTTGGCAATCGTAGGCGTCGCGTGCGTGTCATTTTCGTCGTCTCGTTGCGCACCAAACGCGAAACCACGCGTGAAAACGCTGGATGACGTCGACGCGCGACGCCTCGAGCGTGTAGACGTGGACGTCGCGTCCTCTAGGCGTGCGTTTGACGCGACGAGCACGCGCGTGCACGCATCGGGCACGACGAGCCGACGCGCCACGGTCACACCACGCGCTATGCCTCTCGACCGAGGCGACATTTTCGCGTGCGAAGGTGTGTGGAGTTGGCGAAGCCGGAGGCGTAGCGTGTTGCATCGTCGACGTGTATTCGTTTCTATTGTCAATTCTAACGCCACTAAACATCCCGTCGCTCCGGGGAGACGTAATCCAAACCTAAAGCCGTAAACACGTCCTCTTCGGACGTGACGCTGATTCGAGACATCTCAGCTTGCTCGCGGTCGGCATACAAGCCTTTGTCTTGAAGATTGAAGCCTTTCAATTTGGCCCACAGGCGCATACTGCGGTTGAAACGCATAGACCCAGTAAAGTACAATAGTGCCGTAGGTAACTGTGCAGAATGGTAAATTTTGATATCCATTCGTCGGTGTACCGGAGCTTTGGTGTCCGAGTCATCAAGAGGGCGTTGGAGGCGTGCTACACCCATGTAAGTGACGTCGCCGACGAGTAAATCATCGGTGAGAATGCCAGACCGGGGACTCTTCCCACCTGGACGCAAATCGTTCAAGATGTGCATCAACAAATCCGTCATGCGCGATTCATCGCGACATTCTACGAGTACATCGATGTCACCCGATGATGATCTACCTCGGCGAAAAGAACCGACGCAGTAGCAGTGTACTTCGTCGTCCATGAATGTATTCGCCGCTTCGCGAACCGCTGTCGCCAAAACGCTCACCTCCTCTCGCGGAATGCGCTCTTTGAACTCTTCAACGTACTTGAGACCAATACATTGCGGTTCGCTAAGCGTGCCTTTCGGCGCTCGGCGTAAATCTGCAACACTTTTATAGCCTTTTAAGAAGAGTTTGTGCGCCGTGACTGGCCCAATTCCATGCACGCCGGTGAGTTCGAGACACGCCTTGACATCTGGTCGCTGCTTCATCTCGTCTAACGCTTTCAATTTTCCAAAGCTTAGAATCTCTCCCACGTACTTTCGAATTTTTGAAGTCTTCTTGGACAACATAGGAACCGAGTCGCATTGGTCTGTGGATGTCACTTCAAAATTCAACGCGCGCAACGCGTTCGCCGCTTGATTGTATTGCTTACCACGATATTCGTCCCGCAAAGCAGATTTGTAAATTTCTCCGAGCTCGGCGAGAATATCCGCAACCTTGGTGTTGCACTCCATGACTAGCTTTTTTTCCGTGTACGCGTTTGGTTGACACACAAAAAACTCTCGACGTTTCTCAAGCTTTTCGTTATCAACAAAGTCGCTCGTCCATATAGCCTCACCATGCGCACCTTTGAGCATGAGCGCGCTCGCACGCTTTGCTTGTGATGACTTTCGTTCCACGGGCGCCAGTGCGTTTCCACGTTTGTTCGTCGTGCTTACCGATTGAGACATGTCGTCGATATGTGGAATCTCTGGGAGCGCGGCGACATGCACGCGAGGCGCGTAATCGCTCTCGCTCAACCTCGACGATTGCTTAAAGCACGCCGTAATCCATTCTAAATTTACCTTTATAACGTCATCGGGCAAGTCGTCCATCGCCTTTGCGAGTACAATGTTATCCTCACTCGCGATGACGTGAGTGACTTCTCCTTGCTCGTCGTCAACCTCCGCCGCCACGCCGCCCATGCGCGTGAGTAACTTCGCGAGCGTCGCCTTACGTTTCGCCGCAACGTTGACAAAGAGCGCACATACACCATCCATGACATGATTTGTCGACGTCACGAGCGCGTGTGCGTCGTCAGTGTCATCGGCATCGACATCGCCTTTGGGTCCGGATGCCGTCGCCAGCGCGCGCGAATGGAGTGCCAACATTTTCCTATACGGCTCGCATCCAGGCGCATCGTCGCTCGGCTCATCCATATCGACGCCTAATGCGTCGACAAACATCGCTGCGTTATGTTTAAGATCCTCCGTGTGCACTTCAGACGTCGTCGAACGCGACGCACGAGGCACGTCCAGGGCGTCTCGCGCAATCGTCCCGGGCGCCGCGTTTCGCGTCAACGCCGAAGGCTCGCTCGCTAAATCTCTCGCGCGTAAATCTTCCGGTAAGATCAACGCACTCGTCGCCGTGGGCGATGATTTATGCACGCTCCGTCGGGAACGACGCTTAGCTCGACGACCATCGTCATCGTCCTCACCGCGCGCGTCTCGTTCCAAGAGCGCTAAAATGTCCCTCTCTGGCGTCGACACCGACCGCCTTCGCCGCCGATGTTTTCGCGCCCCCTCCGCCTCTGCCGCGCCGTCGTCTCGCACCATCTGTGTCTAAAGTGTTTTAGCGCCTAATCTATCCTCCTCTATCGATCAAAGCTCGCCGTCGTCGTCTAAATTGTCGTCGTCGTCGTCTAAATCGTCCTCGCGTCCACCCGGCGTGCGCGCGACAACCAACTCCCCGTTCGCCCCACCGCCCCCGGCGCCCGCCCCGCCGCCGCCCGCGTGCGACGGCGGCAGCACGCGCACGCGCACCCCACCGCCCGCCCCGCCGGTGCCCGCGCACCCGCGCGCGATGTCGTCCAACCGCGCTTGTTCCGCGCGCTCGAACGCCTTACCACTCGCGCTGCGATCAAACGTCGCGTCCGCGCACGGCGTGCGCGCGCCCAGGGCGTACGTCCCGTTCGAACGCACGCGCGCGAATGTCATGCACGCGTCGTTCGGTGTCACACGCGTTGAGCGTCGTCGACGTCGACGTCAAAGCGTGCGCGCGAGATTGTAACGAATTTAAACGACGACACAAACCGCACTTCGAGTCGTCATGCGACGACGATCGAAGCAACGACAGCGATCGAGGCAACGCGAGGGCGGCGACGAGGGCGTTGTGGGCGGTGACGGCGGCGGCGGCGGCGGCGGCGGTGCGGACGACGAGCCGTCGACAGCCAAGGATCAACGACGGGCGATGATGATGTCTTCGACGACGACGAATGGTGCGGGACACGCGCAGTCATTGCAGCAGCAGCAGCGACGGATGAGTCATGATTTAGCCAGCACGGGGACTGCGCCGCGCGCATCGATGGATGGTGCGTCCACAGCGGGGACGGAGGTGACAAACGGCGTTCGCGCCGCGGATGACGCCGAGCGTCGGCGAGGCGAAGACAAACGAGGGGAGAAACGCCTGACGTACGCACCACTCATCGCGTGGGCGATTGTTTTAGCGAGCGCGAGTGTGATGCGTGAGATTGCGACGCGCGCGGCGGCGCTGACATCGTCGTCGTGGGCGCGCGGTGGGGACGCGTCCGCGCTCCAGCGGCCAGACGCGTTCGCCACGGATTGGTTTGACGACATCTTTGTGTCGTATGGGCCGATATTACCTTTGCTCGCCATGGGTTCGCGCGCGGTGATGCGAGTACAATCGAGAGCTGTCGGTGAAGAGCTCGCCAAGGAGGTGCGCGTCTACGTGGTTCTCGCGGCATTTCGAGTTGGAGCGTACGCGACGCTCCGAGCGGCGTTTCCTCGCGCATTCATCAGCGACCACGTGTTTTTAGGTGCGAGCGTGTTCACCGCGGCGCACGGTGAATTTTTATCCAGTGCAGTGGATTTCCTTACCCTCGTTGGACCACGACGGGGGAATCCATTGCTTCGTACGGGTGTCATGCTCGTCGGCGCGTACGCGCTCGCGCTCATGTGCGCCACGGCGTCGTTGTGCTTTGTCACCGCTCGTTGGTTCCATGATCCAATCGACACGGCGTTCGCCATGCTATTCGGTTGGTTCACTTTGCAATTGCCCATGACGAGCGCCATCGTGCGTCCTCGCGCGCACGAGCTCGCCACCGCGTTGGCGCTCTAAACGACGAGTCGCCTCTTGAGACAGCTTCTTTCCGCCGCGCGACGTCGGCGTCGCGCTCTATGCTTGTAACATACTCCACCTCACGCACGCTGAACACATGCAACATACCATACACATGCGTATTTTTTATCATACATCCATCGTCAGCCGTCGTCAGCCGTCGTCAACCGTCGTCAGCCGTAGACACGAATCAAAGCACCACCTGGCACATTCACACCCACGCGGTGTCCCACGTCGTGCGCGCGAGTCACCGTTGAGCGTCGACATTCGTCGACGCCGCGCGCTCGCGAATGATGACCACCAACGGCGCGTACCACGTGGTCAATCAACCTGGCGTGGTGCACGTCATGGCGACGCCCACGCCCGTGGTGCACTACCAGGGCGCGGCGACGACGACGGTGATGATGCCCAACCAGCTCGTGACGAACGGCGTGTACGTGCAAGAGCCGTACGTGGGGCCGATTTCCATGGTGCTCGGGGTGTGCTTGTTAGGTTTTTTGTGCCCGCTGGTGTTTCTCTGTCCGGTGCGTGTTCGCGCGCGTCGCGAGGCGTGCGTCGCGGTCGTCGTCGTCGCGATAAGAGGCGCAGCGGATCGAATGCGTGAATAATTCCGACTCGTTCCCGACGACTATGACGACGATGGGTGTGACATTGTGAACGAAACTGACGGTAAAACGTGTTTTGGTGTCTTTTCGCGCATCGTATTCACAGTGCGACACGCGCACGACGTTCGTACCCGCGGTGGCGCAACAGCCGCAAGTCACGCACGTGTACGCGCAGCCGCAGACACAACAGATGACTTCGTCGCCCAAGATTGTGCCGGGAACGCCGACAAACTATTATCCAGCAGTATAAACGACGTATGAGACTTTTGGTGATGGTATGATCGAGCGTTTGCTTTTATTTTTCATAATATTTTAGCGAGAAACACACGCGAGCGCGTCGAGCGCTCCTCTGTAACACAACAGCAGTCAACACATTCATTGACGACGACACACGACGACGCACGCACGCGATTTTGTGGTGACGCGACGCTGACGTGAACACGAGGTACGCGCGTAGATTCCACGTCGCATCACATCGTTACCATGGCGCCGTCTTCGTTTGAAATAATCCAACGCGGCGACGCGGGTGACAACACCAATCGCGACGGAGACAAAGACGGTGGTGAAGATGCGGCGACGATAGCGTTACGCATGCGCCGCGATCCCGAATGGGCGACCAAGGCTGCGGAGTCCTTCGACGCCTCGCTCGGTGTGCACGTGCGAGACGTCACGGGGTTGTTGAGTGAACTAAAAGAGTCTCAGAACAAGTTGCACGGGAAGATTATAGATGCGCGCGCCGCGGCGACGTGGGCGACGACGATTGAAGGTGCGACGATTACGCTCGGAAAGCTTCCGCAGTATGTAGATAAAGCTCGCAGTGCTAGTCGTCGAATGGTTGAGTTGCGCGATCGCTTAGAAAAGGTGGAACAGCGCGTTGCTAAGTTGCCAGCGAGCACAAAGTGAGCGGGTGACGTCTTCGCGTTTCCGAGGGTGGCGTGGGACACCGCGTGCGACGGGATTGTGAAGCACACGTCGCGACACACCTTGGCGGGAAATTATTGGTAATTTCAGTGGTAAGTTGGTGGTAAGGTCATGACATGTGGCATGCGATGCGCTCGCAGAACGACGCTTTTGGTTGTCATGATGTCGAATATGGCGTTTGGCGCGAAAGCGCAGCGGGATACATTCGTACCGGAAGAATGCTCGGGTGAAAGCTTAGCTCCCATCGAGAGGTTATGCGACTCGAACTCGAACAGTTTCAATCGCGATGCGTGTTGTGCACTGCTCAATGAGCTGAACGCGCTTGAATGCTTTTGCAACAAGAACATCGGCGAGGTGGCGTTCGAAGTGAGACAAAGAGTGATTCCGGTGACTATTTCTGCGGCTGACCGTCTTTGCGGCATTGCCATTAAGATTGGCAACGAATGCACGCCGATCCCGAGGTTCACGATAGAACCAGTGCCGTCACCACCGCTATCGCTGACATCGCCGCCACCGCCGTTAACGGCGCCGTCAGCGCCGCCAGCGAGTCCTCCACCGACGGCGATTCGTTCGCCGGCGTACATGTCGGCGCCAGTCAAAAGCACGTGCGATGTTGATGGTTTGATATCACTCATCCAAGCCGGATGTTCAGCCATGGGTGATGAAAGTTCCGTGCTTAGCTCGCGGATCGCGCCGCAGTGCTGCGATGCGCTCGACAAGCTCAACGAGCGGTTGTGCTTTTGCGAAAAGGACCTTCGGGTTCGAGAGATTTTGAATGAGTTCCCCGCGAATTGGCATAAGATGTTTAGCGATGCCCCAAAGGTGTGTAGCGGCCTCGTCATACGTGGCGGTTGGCAGTGTTCGCCATACATCGCTCGTTTGCCGCCACCACCGCCACCACCGCCACCGTCCGTGTCGCAACCGACGGGTGGCGGATACGTCAGACGCCCGTCGGAACTGGATATCCAGCGAGCCAAAGAGCGAGTGTGTACCGTGAGCGCGTTCGCGAGTATTCTCGATGCTGGATGTGCGAGTTTGCCGTATTTAGATCCGAGCACGAGTAAAGCTCAACGATGCTGCGAACTCGTCGGTTTGATGAATTCGGCGTTATGTTTCTGCTCACCCATTCTCACGCCGCTCATCGACTCATCGAGAGCCGCGATAAACCCGATGTTCGCCGCCACCGCGCACGTGTGCGACTTCCCTACATTCGCATACGATGGATGCGTATTCGTAGACGAACCCTTACCCACGATGCCTCCACCTCCATCGCCACCGCCGACCCCGACGCCGACGCCTTCGTCGTGGTCGTGGTGGCCGTTCGGCGCGCGACAGCAACATCCGGCGCCCGCTCCCGCGCAAACGCCGCTGTGGCCGCGGCGCCCCGAGCTCCCCCCAGCCCTCATCGATGGCTGATTCTTATGCGCTTGTAATGCATTGTACGATACATGACATAAAACGACGACATAAAACGACGACATAAAACGACGACGACGATACATGACACATGACATAAAACATATATACATGAACGCCCGTGTGAGTGAAAATATCTAACCGTCTGTCACCGTCCCATCCTCACAGCGCAACGCGCACCGACACGCGCGAAGCGAGAGACAGGACGAGGTGCGGGTAGGTGTCCATGCGTGCCGCGCGCGGACACGCGTGTCCGCGAGCCGCCATCGCGCGGCGCGCGCGGCCGACGTCGCGAGGATTACGCATCACCGTCAGCAGCATCCGCGGCGAGAAAAGTGGCACGACGACGACGACGACGACGTCCAAGTACGCCAAGGTTATCGGAGGGCGAATTACGGCTCCAGATGTGGGTGAACGCACGTGCGCGGTGCCGTACTGGAACGACGAGCGCGAGAAAAGCGTCTTTGTTGGTGATTACGCTCGACGCGCCATCAAGGCGAGCGGCGCCGAGGATTTTGTAGCGTTGCCATGCGTGGAAACGTCGGTTGCGTTACGGGCGTTGAGGGAAGAAATCGACTCTGGATGGGCCACGCATGAA
>Ga0181562_10002226_pt1 | contig 15010 bp, 13 predicted proteins | sample 011ome_26_FD_139344 | JGI IMG/M metagenome (GOLD analysis project Ga0181562, IMG submission 139344) | Coastal salt marsh microbial communities from the Groves Creek Marsh, Skidaway Island, Georgia - 011511BT metaG (megahit assembly) | ecosystem: Environmental > Aquatic > Marine > Intertidal...
AAAGATGGAATCTTTTCAGTATTGGAATTTGTACGAAAGTGTGGGTGTAAGATACTTTATGCAGGGAGCAGTACAAAGTTTGGGGATGGTGGACTTGGAAGAAATGCCTCTCCTTATGCTTGGACAAAAGCCACCAATACCGAATTAGTAATGAATTATGGCAACTGGTTTGATGTGCCTTATGCAATTACTTATTTTTATAATGTTTATGGTGATAGAGAAATACAAATGGGTAAATACGCAACACTGATTGCTCTATTTAAAGAAAAAATGAAAAATAATGAACCGCTAACTATCGTAGCACCTGGCACACAAAAACGAAATTTTACGCATATCGATGACATTATTAATGGTTTAATTCTTGTGGGTGAAAATGGTTATGGCGATGAATTTGGTATTGGTAGTTCTGAGTCGTTTACCATTCAAGAAATTGCAGAAATATTTGGCGGCAAAATAGAATTATTGCCTGAACGCAAAGGTAATAGAATGACAGCCAATGTAATGACTGAAAAAACACAATCTTTAGGATGGCGGCCAACAAAAACGATTAGAGACTATATTAAAGAATTAAAAACAAATGATTGGAAATAATACATTAAATATATTTACCCCACCCCATCCATTAAACACAGCAGTATTGTTTTTAGTGTTCAATAGGCTTGATACTACCAAACAGGTATTTGAAGCTATAAAAAAAGCAAAACCACCAAGGCTTTATATTGCAGCAGATGGCGCAAGAAAAGATAAGCAGGGTGAAGATAAAAAAGCTCAAAAGGTTAGAGAATACATTATCTCAAATATTGATTGGGATTGTGAAGTTAAAACTTTGTTTAGAGATGAAAATTTAGGTTGTAAATATGCGGTAAGTGGTGCGATTGATTGGTTTTTTGAACAAGAAGAGATGGGAATAATACTCGAAGATGATTGTTTACCAAGTCAAAGTTTCTTTTGGTTTTGTGAAGAATTATTGGAACGATATAAAGATGATATGAGGGTATGGCATATAGCTGGAAATAACTTTCATTTCGGATGGAAGCGAGATGAAAATGATAGTTATTATTTCGGCGGTATTTATGGCTCTATTTGGGGTTGGGCCTCATGGCGTAGTAGATGGAATTGCTATGATGTAGAGATGAAAAGTTACGATGAGATAAAATCTAAAAAATATTTAGATAATTGTTATGATGGGAGTGAAGCAGTAAAATTAAGAGTTACTACATTTGAACATATAAAAAAAGGATTTAATACTTGGGATTTTCAATGGGTTTATACAAGATGGATAAATAATGGGTTAACAATAATTCCAATAGTGAATTTAGTAAAAAACCTTGGGTTTGGTGAAGATTCAACACATACAACTTCTGTAAACGATAAAAGAGCAGATATGATTACTTATAATATCGATTTAAATTTAAAACATCCAAGTTTTCTAATTAGAGACTCCATATCAGAGAATAAATTTTATAATGATTTTGCAAGACCTTCATTTTTATCAAAATTTAAAAAAATTATTAAAAAACTAATGGAAAGGTAAAAAATTAAAATGATAAATTTTTTTATTGTAGGATGTCCTAGATCTGGCACAACTCTCCTATCAAAAATACTTACTACACATAAAGATATTTTAATTCCAGATGAAACGGGTTTTTTATATTATTTATTTGGTTTTGATAAGAGGTTTAACTCTAAATATATAGCGAAATATAAAAAGCAAATTTTTCAAAATAATATAGTGAGAGATGCATGCTATTCAAATTTAGATGAATTTACAAATGAATTTAGAAGTCATTATTTAACAAATGAGAAACTTTTAGGAGAAAAAACACCAAGGCATTGGTACTACTTAGATTTAATAAATCTACACTATGCAAATTCGAAAGTGATTTTTATGCTTAGAAATCCTATTTCAGTGATCAATTCTTATAAAAAACATAAACAAAGGTGGTTTCCTTTTTACAATGCAAGTAAGTATTTTCATATGGATATTTTTTTTCCTATGTTTGTATGGAAAAATTCCCTTAAACAATATAAATTATTTTCAGATAATAGGTATTTATTTATTAAATATGAGGATTTGATAGAAAATAAAGTATTCGTATTAAAAAAAATATTTGATTTTTTAGAATTAAAATATGATAACAATGTTTTAGAATTTTATAAAACTAACAATAGTGTTTCAGAAGTTGTGGCTAGTAATGAGAATGATAAGAATGCTCATTTGAATTTACTAAAACCTATCAATAAAGAAAGACTATATTCTAATGAAGAGCTAACAGGAAATGAATTATTGATAGTATATAAGTATTTAGAAAAAGATATGATGGGTCAGTATCCAAATATAAAATTAAAATATAATGGCACTTTTAAATTCAAATATAGATATTATGCTTGTTATTTTATTAGTTTATTAATATTTAATATAAAGTTAATATTACATAAAATAGAAAATAACTTAAAAAGAAAAAATACTTGGATAAGATAACTAAACCGAATTTTCTAGTAGTGGGTGCTGCAAAAAGTGGAACAACCTCACTGTTTAATTATTTAAATCAACATCCTGACGTCTATATACCACAGGTAAAAGAGTGTAGATTTTTTTCACAACTTCCTAAGAACTTTAATGGTCTTGGTGCCGAGTTTTTCCCAAATAGTGGCATTACAGATGTAAAAGAATATTTTGGACTGTTTGAGGGGTGTGAAGGCCAGGTTAGCGGTGATATTTCAAATGACTATCTGTACTATTATGAAGAATCTATAAAAAATATTAAGAAATATTTAGATGAGGATGTGAAAATAATCATTGTTCTTAGAAACCCTATAGATAGGGCTTATTCTAATTATATGCATCATATAAGAGATGGTTGGGAAGATGTTAGTTTTGAACAAGCATTAAAAGATGAAGATATTAGGATGACAGATAATTGGGGTTGGAGTTATCACTATGTAAAAACTGGAATGTACTATAAACAAGTGAAAGCATATATGGAGAATTTTAAAAATGTGAAAGTTTATTTGTTTGACGATTTAAAGGATAAAAATGAATTTTTGGTAGGTATCTATACATTTTTAGAGATTAAAGCAGAAATTAATTTATCTGATGAAAGGGGATACAATGTATCTGGCTACCCAAAAAATAAGTTTTTACACCATTTCCTCAATCAAGATAATTTAGTTAAAAAGTTACTGAAACCTATAGTAAAGGCTTTGCTTCCTGAAGACGCCATTCGAGCGATAGTTTCTAATATAAAAAATAAGAATTTAGAAAAAAGAGCAATGTCTAAAGAAACAAAAGAAAAACTAAAAGAAGTTTTTAGAGGTGATATAAATAAATTATCAAAATTAATCAATAAGGATTTATCGCATTGGCTAAACTAAAATTAATAATTTATTATATTGTGAGTCTTTTAGTATTCTCATCAAAAGAGATAAAACCAAAATCTATTTTGCTTATTCGCCTTGATGCAATTGGTGATTATGTACTCTTTAGAAACTTTATCAAGGTTTTGAAAGAAGGTGAAAAATATAAAGATTATAAAATCACACTACTTGGAAATAGTGCTTGGAAAAGTTTAAGTGAAGAGTTGGATTGTGAATATGTAAATGAGTTTATTTGGCTTGATAGAAATAAGTTTAGTAAAGATTTTGTTTATAGATATAAGAAACTCAAAGAGATTACGGCATGTGGATATGAAATTGTTTTAAGCCCTGCATATAGTCGAGAGTTTTTTTATGCTGATGCTATTGTAAGGCTTATATATGCAAATGAAAAAATAGGTAGTATTGGTGATACTTCAAATATAAGTGCTTGGCAAAAAAATATCAGTTATGGTTATTACACAAAACTTGTCCCGGAAAAAGATGAGCTGATGTTTGAATTTAGTAGGAGTAAAGAGTTTTTTGAAAATCTTTTACATGTAAGACTTGATATTAAAAAACCACACATTGATTTAAAACCAAAAAAACTACCCTTTAAACTGCCACAAAAATATGCAATACTTTTTATAGGTGCAAGTTCAAGTTTTAGAAAGTGGAACATTGAGAGATTTGCAAGAGTGGGTGAATACCTTAAAGAGAGGTATAGTTATGAGATAGTTCTTTGCGGTGCCCCAAGTGACAGCAAAGAAGCTTTGAAATTTGGTGAATATTTCAAAGATGAGTATATAGATTTAGTGGGTAAGACATCTTTAGTAGATTTACTTCATGTCATTTATAACGGAAATCTAATGATAGCAAATGAGACGAGTGCACCTCATTTTGCGGTTGCGTTAGAGATGGCGAATATATTTGTCATCTCTAACGGAAATCACTATGGTAGATTTACTCCATATCCAAATGATGTGGGCAAAAGTTATCATGTGATTTATCATCCTAAGATTGAAAAAGATTTGGATGATTATAAAAAACTTAGTAATAGCTATGGGTTTGGGAGTGATCTAAATATAGATGACATTACAAAAGAGATGGTTATAGGAAAAATAAATAGCATTATTAAACTCTAAAAAATATGAATTGTAATACTATATTAAGTCAGTTAATCTCACTTCGTTTGAAGAGGTGTATGGGTCAAATTTTATGATTTTTCAGACTAAATCTATTGTAACCTCTAGCAAAAATAAAAATATTGGACATCTCCATGCTGATTGTAAGGGCGGCCATTGTTTATTGTTATTTAATGCTATTATTTTTATTGCATTATTTTTTATTAATCCTTTATACACATTAATTATCCTGACAATTTCAAATTTTTTTTTAAAGATAAAGTTGTACATATTAATGTTTTGGGGTTTTTTTTATTCAACATTGATATTCAATAGAGAATATAACATTAGCTTCATACCTTCTGGGGGCGATGATGTAATTGGATACGCTAAAGTTATTGAAAATTTAAGGGGTTTAAATTTTATAGATATATTTAATGTACAAATAATGTCAGGATATGAGCCTATTGCTCAAATATTCTGGTGGGTATTGGTAAATATCGGTTTATCAGTAAATCAAATTGTTTTTTTACAGTTATTTGCATGGGTTGTGACGTTAATTTTGCTTGCTAATTATGTTAGCAAGAGATTCAGTGTGTTTATTTTAATCATTGGACTGGGACTATACCCTGAGATCATTCCATTGCAATTTCATACTTTTTACAGAAGTTCGTGGGCTTTTATGTTTTTAGCCCTTAGCATAATCTATTTTAAAAATAGACCTATTAATATATTAACTATATCGGCATTTTTTTCACATTTCATAACTGGAATAATTATATTTTTTCAGTTATTTTTTGCAAAAAATATTTTCAACAGAAGGGTTTTTATTATATTATTTTTCTCCATGCTTATTTTTTATACAACAGGAATGATTGATGGGTTGATTAGCAAATTAATATACTATAGTTCATCTTATACGCATATCTTCGACTTGTCGATTGTTAAATCACAATTATTGGGTATCGCAACCTTGTTATTGTTTTATTATTTTAGTAGTAAAGATCTGACTTGTAAATATATGTTCTATTCTGCACTGATGATCTTTATTCTTACATTTATTCCTTTTATTTCTTGGATTTCAATGAGACTGTTTGTATTTGTTGCGCCAATTGCATTTATGGTATGTGCCCCCGTGAGAAATAGGTATGTTCTATATGGGGTCACCTCGCTATCCCTATTTCGATATGTATCAAATATTTCTAGTGAATATGGCATATATAACGCATGGGGAACGGAATTTATTTTTATTTCTTTTGACAAAATATTTGGTATTTTATGAATTTAAGCAATGAAATATCTTCTAAACAGAAAATCACTGTTATTACAGCTGTTTTTAATTGCCATCAATACATAGAGCAAGCAATTTTAAGTGTTATAAATCAATCATATGATGATATAGAATATATTGTCATTGATGGCGGCTCTACGGATGGAACGGTCGATATCATTAAAAAATATGAAAGTCATATTGATTACTGGGTTAGTGAGCAAGATAATGGTGTTTATGATGCCTGGAATAAGGGAATTTTACTTTCACATGGAAAATGGATCTCTTTTTTGGGTGCTGATGATATTTACCTTTCAGGCGCTATAGAGGAGTATGTTTTATTGATCAATAAATATAAAAATATACAATATGTATCATCAAAAATAAGGCTTATTTCCTCCGCTGGGGAAAGCTTGCGAACTATTGGAAGTAAATGGAATTGGCCTGATTTTGAAAGGTACATGAATATTGCTCATGTAGGATCTCTTCATGCGAGATCGATGTTTGATGAAAAAGGATTGTATAATTTAGATTTTAAAATAGCAGGAGATTATGAATTTCTTTTGCGTTTTAATTCATCTTTGAGGGTGATATATTTAAATAATATCACTGTTGAAATGCGTGTCGGTGGAATTAGTGACAACAATGCAATGGTTTTTTTTGAGAGTGCTATAGCAAAAATTACTCATACTGATAGAGGAAAGCTTGTTATTTATTTGGAAGCATTTTATGCATTTGTAAAATGGAGCATAAGAAGAGCTATTCGACACTAATTTTTTGTGTAATAGCCTGCCTGTTTTAGATTTACAAAGAAGTCTTGAGGTTAATTAGGTGAATTAGGTGAATTATAAAAATTTTGCTTATTACTATAAGACTGTACAGGGTTTAAATAGCGAGAGATTGGTTTTTAGAGATTGGTGAAAAATAATATGAGTATAAAAAACACTGATATGCATATTTTTCTTGTATTAGATGGCTCTAATTTCAAGGGTGGTGTGGGTGTTTATGTAAAAAAACTACATGCAGAGTTACTTAGAATGGGGGTTTCAAATAGCATTGTAACTTGTAAAAATGGCATTAATAAAAAAATTATTAATGAAATGTCAATATATAAAAATGTTATTGTTCATGTTCATGGCTTATGGAGTCCTTTTATACATAAGACGATTAGATTGTCGATTTCTGAGTCAATTCCTATATTATTGACTACACATGGCATGCTTGACCCCTGGGCTTTGTTGCATAAATATCTAAAAAAGAAGCTGGCTTGGTATTTTTATCAAAAAAATGATACCGCTAGTATCAATTTAATTCACACAACCTCTCCGGTTGAATCTAAAAATATTCGTGATATTGGTGTTAACACACCAATTGTTATGATACCTAATGCTGTGAATTTTCCTTTAGAATATAAAGGTAATCGTAATCATGCCAAAGTGGCATTGTTTTTATCCAGAATTCATCCAGTAAAAGGATTGCTAGACTTAATTGATGCTTGGAACTCTATTGATACCAATGGATGGAAATTAATAATTGCTGGCGAAGGTGATAAAAAATATACACAATTAATTAGAAATAAAGTTAATGCTTACAAACTTGAGTTGGATGTTAGTTTTATTGGGCATGTTTACGGAAAAGAAAAAGAATCACTTTACCGGGAGTCAGATCTATTTATACTCCCAACTTATAGTGAAAATTTTGGCCTGTCCATAGCTGAAGCAATGTCATACGGGCTCCCGGTTATAACTACAAAAGCTGCACCATGGTATATTATTGAAGAGAATAATTGTGGCTGGTGGGTAGATGTTGGTGTGGAGTCATTATCTAAGGCTTTGTCGCAGAGCTTTAATACCCCTATAAAGGATCTTCAAGAGAAAGGGGAGAATGCTCGTAAAGCTATTTATAATAGCTATACATGGACTATAATAATATCGGAAATAATTGATGTCTACAGGCAAATGGCAAGAGATGATACTTACAATAAAAATAAGAAGTAGGGCGGACATGAATAAATTATGAAAAAGAAAATATTAGTCACAGGCGGGTCTGGATTTATAGGAACTAATGTAATTAATAATTTTATTGATAAGAATTATGAAGTTGTTAATATAGACACGGCACCGCCTAAAATACCAAATCATGTAAAATATTGGCGTAATGTCGATATTAGAGATTACAAAACACTTTTAACTGAAGTTCAAAATTTTTTACCAGATTATATTCTTCATTTGGCTGCAAGAACCGACCTTAATGGAAAGAATATCGATGAATATAATTCAAATACGTTAGGGACACAAAATATTATAAATATTTGCAATGAAATTAAGACCGTTAAAAGAGTTTTATTTGCCTCCAGCATGTTGGTTAATTCTGTAGGATCTAGCCCATTAAGCTTATCAGATTACAGTCCAGATACTAGCTATGGAGAAAGTAAGGTTGAAATGGAGAGGGTTATCATCACCTCTAAACTTAAAGCCGAATGGGCTATAATTAGACCGACATCAATATGGGGTCCTTGGTTTGGAGAGCCGTATAGTAATTTTTTTTATTTTGTGATTAAAGGAATGTTTGTCCATCCAGGGAATAGAGCTTGTACAAAAACATACGGATATATTGATAATAGTGTTTTTCAAATTTCTACACTCTTGCTTACAGCAAAAAAAACCTTAATAGAAGGTAAAATATTCTATATTGGTGACAAGCCACCAATAAATATCTCTGATTGGGCAGATGAGATAAGTATGCAAAATAATGGCACTAGAAATAAGAAGGTTTATTTTTGGGTGTTTAAAGTTGCTGCATTAATAGGTGATTTACTTAAATTGGCAAATGTTAAATTTCCAATGACCAGCTTTCGATTGAAAAATATGACCACCGATCACATTTTACCTTTAGATGACCTCTATAATGTAGTTGGCGACAATTTTTTTACACGAATACAAGGTACAAAAAAAACCTTAAAGTGGATAAAAAATCAAAAATAAGGGGTTAATATGTATATTTTAGGAATAAATGCTTATCATGGAGATGCATCTGCATGCATATTTAAAAACGAAGAGTTAATTGCCGCGATTGAAGAAGAACGAATATTGAGGATCAAGCATTGGGCCGGATTCCCTTGTGAATCTATTAAATTTTGCCTAGAAGAAGCGGGCATTGACATAACACAAGTAGACCATATAACAATTGCAAGAGACCCGTCAGCAAATATATTAAAGAAGGTGGCACATGTATTAAAAAACCTTGCCTCTATTGATGCGGCAAAAGATAGGTTATTAAATCGGAAAAAAATTTCCAACATTGCTAAAGATTTTTCTAGTTGCTTTGGCATTAAAGAGAGTAGCATTACTGCCAAAATACATAATATTGAACACCATAGAAGTCATATGGCTAGTGCATTTTTTGCAAGCCCATTTGAAGAATCTGCGGTTTTATCAATAGATGCCTTTGGTGACTTTACATCGACTATGCTTGGCAAGGGTACAGGAAATAAAATTAATGTAGAAAGTCAGGTTAACTTTCCACATTCAGTAGGAGCTTTCTACACTGCCTTTACTCAATACTTGGGTTTTAATCATTTTGGAGATGAATATAAGCTTATGGGTCTCTCTCCTTATGGTTCTCCAACAATGCTAAAACAAGTTCGTGATGCTGTTATTTTTAAAAATGATGGCCTATTTGAATTAAATTTGGATTACTTTACTCATCATATAAAAGGTGTTAAGACTAAAATCATGTCCAAATCAGATCCTACGCCATCTAGAATGTTTTCTGATTTAATGGTATCAAAGTTTGGGCCAAAAAGAAATGAGAATGATGACATTACACAATATCATAAAGATCTTGCCTCATCTGTTCAAAGAGTCACGGAAGAGTTAATATTTCATATATTAGATCATTTGCAAAAAATAACAAAATCTAAAAATATTTGTATTGCAGGTGGAGTGGCGCAGAATTCTGTTGCTAATGGCAAGATTCTTAACAATACAATGTTTGAAAATTTATATATCCCTCCTGCAGGACATGATGCGGGGACAGCTATTGGTAGTGTATTATGGTTATATAATCAAATACAAGGGAACGATAGAATAAAGCCAATGCTGCACAGTTACTTTGGCAGTCAATTTAGTGATAGTGAGATCGAACAGTACTTAAAATCACAAAATATAAAATACACAAAATATAGTGACTTTGAGCTAAATAACAAAGTGACAGATTGTCTGATAAACGCTGGGGTGATAGGTTGGTTTCAAGGGCGTGCAGAATTCGGACCAAGATCGTTAGGGGATAGAAGTATTATATGTGACCCTACAAGAAATGATGCAAAAGAATTAATTAATGCAAAAATTAAACGAAGGGAATTATTTAGACCCTTTGCACCGTCAATTTTAAAGGAGTATGTAACGGAGTATTTTGAAAAAGCTGCTGATGCGCCGTTTATGGAGAAAGTTCTCCAAATTAAAAAAGATAAAAGAAGTTTATTATCTGCAGTAACGCATGTTGATGGAAGCGGGAGATTACAAACAGTGGATAAGAGTTTAAACCCTAAATATTATGGATTGATAGAATCTTTTTATAGAAAATCTGGTGTACCAATTCTTCTTAATACGTCATTTAATGAGAATGAGCCTATTGTAAACACACCTGCTGAAGCGTACGCTTGCTTCTCTAGGACTAGCATGGATATGATTGTAATGGGGAATATTGTAATTGAGAGGAAGATGCCAATACAATGATATTGCGTAATAGAAAGAGTACTATTTATCTTGTACTGCCGCTATTTATAGGCTTTATTGCTTCAATTATTATCTTAAATTATTTTTCACCAGATAATTCAGAAAATAAAATAAATTTTAATGAGTTGGCTCTTGGAGAGGAGACATTATCATATACCGCTCAAGTAGATAATACTCAAGTTCATTGTTATGACCTTGAAGATGCTAGTCATTGTATTGATGGCTACAATAAAATATCTAAAAATATAAATAATGATGTAGTTTTATGGCTAGGTAATTCGCAACTTCATTCTATAAATCAAATGAAACCTGGTGATGAGACGGCAACCTCTATATTGCATAGAAATATTATTGATTTAAAAAAATATTTTATGACATTTTCCCAGCCAAATGCTAATTTACAGGAGCATTATGTGTTGTTCAATTATTTAGTAAGTAAGATCCCTGTATCAACTCTTGTTTTACCTGTTGTATTTGATGATATGAGAGAAACAGGAATTCGCAAAAGTATAAGTAATGCTTTTAAAGATCAACATGTTGTTAATGAACTTAAAAAGACAAGTATTGGCAAAAAACTACTTTCAAATTATGATGATCAAGATATGATAGGAAATGATATGGCCGCTTTAGAGGAGACTGTACAAGAGAGGGTTGAGATTTTTTTAGATACTAAACTTGGGCTATATTGGCAAACATGGAAAGAACGCCCCTCTTTGCGAGCAAGTTTTTTTTATGGGTTTTTATACACCACTAGAAATTGGCTGTTTAACATTAATCCATCATCTATTCGTAAAGTAATACCTGGTAGATATATTGCAAACACCCAGGCTTTACATGCAATATTGAAAACTGCACAAAAAAAAAGTATAAACGTATTGTTATATATTGTGCCTATACGTAATGATATTCAGATCCCATATGATTTAGTACAATATGCTAGTTTCAAAGAGGAAATTGGTATTGTTGCCAATAAATATAACAATGTTATGTTTAAGAATTTAGAGAGGTTGGTGCCTGCTAAGTTATGGGGAACTAAAGCCTCTACAACAATTGGCAAAGAAGTAGAGGTAGACTTCATGCACTTCCAGGCAGGCGGACATCAAATTTTAGCTGATTCAATTTTACTTGAATTGCAATTGATATGGGAACAGGGAAATATTAATGATATTTAACTCGCTTACATATCTATTACTGCTTTTTTCCGTTGTTTTACTCTATTGGGTATTGCCATATAGATCGCGTCTATTATTAATTTTTACAGCAAGCTTAACTTTTTATGGCTTTTGGAGAATTGAGTTTGTGCCAGTAATGTTGTTATCTGTAATTGTTGATTATATTGTAGCGTTACGAATGCCGAGAAGTTCGAAAAGTACAAAAAAAAGACTTTTACTAATTAGTCTTTTTGTTAATCTTGGCTTGCTTTTTTATTTTAAATATTTAATTTTCTTTTCTGAAAATGCAATTGGGTTAGTTAATTTAATTGGAGCTGATATCGATCCATTGATGTTGAATATAATTTTACCTCTTGGTATTAGTTTTTATACTTTTCAAACTATCAGTTACACTGTAGATGTGTATAGGGGTCTAATCAAGCCTGAAAAAGATTTTATTTTATATGCATGCTATATAACATTTTTTCCACAACTGGTTGCCGGGCCAGTTTTAAGGGCTGTTGAGGTAATTCATCAGTTCGCACAACGCCCACCTTTTTTGTGGTCTGATATTGTAGTAGGTATGCGTAGAATTGTATATGGACTTTTCCTAAAAGTAGTTCTTGCTGATAATATTGCTCCTTTGGTTGATACGGGTTATTCAATGCCAGTAGAAGCAATGAGTGCATTAGATGTTTGGACACTAGCATTTCTTTTTGGATTTCAGATATATTTTGATTTTAGTGCCTACTCTCATATAGCATTAGGCAGTGCCAGGTTAATGGGTATCAAGTTCCCTGAAAATTTTAATTTTCCTTATTTATCAACATCCCCTAAAGAGTTTTGGCGAAGATGGCATATTTCCCTTTCTAGCTGGATTCGTGACTATTTATATCTTCCACTTGCAGGTATTCATGTGCACGATCGTTCTATCGGTGGATTATCGCATGCAACTATTGATAAATCTAAAAATAAGACACTTTTTATAACATGGATGATTATGGGTTTGTGGCATGGGGCAAACTGGACATTTGTTCTTTGGGGAGCATATCATGCAATTGTGATTGTTATATATCGACTTTTATCACCATTAACAAAATCATTTAGCGGTACTATCAAGATTGTAGGAGGAGTGTTTTTTACTCTGCCAATTATGATGCTATCTTGGATACCATTTAGATCTGAATCATTAGATGTGGCAATCAATATGTGGGCTAAAGTTTTCAATCCTTATTTATATGGTTCGCTAGGAATGAGAGAAAATATTTACCTTGCCACAGCTGTAATATTGGTAGGAATTTTTACAACATACTGGGTTAAGCATAAGTTAATTCCATCTATCAACCCTAAGGGTTATTTATTTATTTTAGGAGAGGTGGTAACTTTTACAATAATATTTTCTTTAGTAATTGTATTTTTTAGACCGATTAATCAATTCATATATTTTCAATTTTAATGCAGATAATGTTTTGAGTAATATTAAAGTATCAATTATTACCGTTGTCCGGAATGGTGAAAAAACCATAAAAGATACAATAGAGTCAGTCTTATCGCAAACATATAGTGATATTGAATATATCTTAATAGATGGTTGCAGCACTGATAAAACAGTGGAAATAATAAATGGCTATGAAAAGCAAATCTCAAAGTTCATAAGTGAGCCAGATGAAGGTATTTATGACGCTCTAAATAAAGGGATTCTTCGTGCATCAGGTGATGTAGTAGCAATTTTGCATTCTGATGATAAATTCTGTAATACACATGTCTGTTCAGACATAATAAAACATATGGATAAGACAAAAGCCGAGTTTTGTTTTTCTGATATGGTGATTGTAGATAATTTTTCCGGGAAAATATTGCGTTATTATATGGCGAGCTATTTTAAAAGATGGATGTTTAGAGTTGGCTGGATGCCACCACATCCAACTTGTTTTATTAAAAAATCTTTATTTGATGAATTTGGCATGTATTCAACAGATTATAAAATTGCAGGTGATTTTGACCTTCTAGTGAGATTTTTTTATGGTCGTAAAATAAGATGGTCTTATCTTGATCAAATTACTATAAAAATGTCAGCAGGCGGAGCAAGTAACTCGGGATGGCAAAGTAAAAGATTAATTTTTAATGAGATTAGTCGCTCATTAAAATCTAATGGCATTTGGTCATTATCTATTTTTCAGTTGATACGATATATCGTTCGTATGTTGGAAATAATAATAAAGCCTAAGAAGGGCGGTTGTGGTTAATTTTGTTACGGGCGGTAGTGGATTCATAGGCCAAAGACTGACTGTAGCTTTAAAGCAGTTAGGTGGTGAAATTCGAGTACTGTCTAGAGAAGAGAAATCTGATTATGATACTATTGTTTGTGATCTTCAATCAGACGTAATTCCCAAAGAGGCTTTAACTGATGTAGAGGTAGTTTATCATCTAGCTGGCTTTGCACATGATCTGGGTGATGCAACTAAAATTAAAAATATTTATCAAAAAGTTAATGTGGATGCAACAATAAGATTAGCTAAGCTAGCTGTAAAGTCTAATGTAAAAAAGTTTGTATTTGTTAGTAGCGTTAAGGCGGGCGGAAGCCCTACCTTTGGGATGTGCGCAAGTGAAAAGAACCAAGGCGACCCAGAGGGAGTTTATGGAAAGACCAAGCGAGAGGCAGAATTAAAGTTATTGAAAATTGGTAAAGAGTCTGGCATGCATGTATCTATCATTCGCCCCTCGTTGGTTTATGGTCCGAATGCTAAAGGTAATCTACAATTAATGTTGTCAGGCATTAAAAAAGGTTGGTTTCCACCTTTGCCTGAAACTGGCAATAAAAGATCAATGATTCACGTAGATGACTTAGTTCGAGTAATCTTATTCGTAGCTGATGATGATCGTGCTAATGGAGAAATATTTATTGCAACAGACGGCACTCCACACTCTTCTCGTGATATTTATAACGCTATGTGTAGTGCGTTAGATAAGTCCACCCCAAAATGGAGTATTCCGAAGATTTTATTCGATATGGTATCTTTGTTAAGTTCACGTATTAAATATAAACTTAATAAGCTGCTAGGTGATGAATGTTATTCTTCCACTAAATTAGAAGCTCTAGGATTTAAAGCAAAAAAGACATTAAAGGATATGAATGAAACGAGCTTTTGATTTGTTTGCTGGTGTAATATTATTGTCATCGTTGGTGATTATAATGCTATTCATTGCTATTGCAATTCGACGAACATCTAAAGGGTCGACGTTTTATTGGTCTGATAGGGTTGGTAAAAATAATAAAATTTTTAAAATGCCAAAGTTTAGGTCAATGTTGATAGATACTCCTGCTGTAGCAACCCACCTATTAGATAATCCAGATGTCTATTTATCTCCTATTGG
>Ga0181562_10002255_pt1 | contig 14859 bp, 9 predicted proteins | sample 011ome_26_FD_139344 | JGI IMG/M metagenome (GOLD analysis project Ga0181562, IMG submission 139344) | Coastal salt marsh microbial communities from the Groves Creek Marsh, Skidaway Island, Georgia - 011511BT metaG (megahit assembly) | ecosystem: Environmental > Aquatic > Marine > Intertidal zone...
ATTTCATCAAGACTATCCATCTCTAGCCTCATCGCTTAATGCCGTTGTTTGCTGGTTTAACTTAAATGCAACAGACGAAAATTCGCATGGGATAGAACTAGTAGACCACCCGATAACAGATCGATGGCTGTATCCTGGAGAACAGAGGGATAATGGTTACATAATTAAAGATCAAGAATTGCGGGACACACAAAAATCATTGCCTCAAATTCCATTTGGCTCAGTACTAATATTTTCGGCGTTCACCCCCCACAGAACACATGTCCACCCGGATCATCTCGGTTGGAAACTTAGCCTCAGCCAAAGATACGAAGACCTCAAACACCCGTCTTGCTCTCACAACAAGTATCGAAACGCTTATGAATATTGTGTGAATCGAAATCTTTATAAAGAGACTCTAATAAGTTCCAAACCTACCGATGATTAATTTCATTTTTTCGTTGCGCCAATAGTTCAAAAAGCGATCCATACCCAAAAATTCCTATCACTTGTAATATTGATGCATAAGAATATCGACCAAGTGCTCGAAATTCCTCATCGAGTTCGATAAATTCTAAATCTAAACCTTCGACAAAAAAATCTCGTTTATGATAGAGCTTCCTTCCTCCCGGCAGATTTAAATACTTCGAGCCCTCAAAACGCTTCACTAATTTCAATATTCTCTCTTCACCCGAATATTCGGAACATACACCATCTAGAGTATCGATAAATTTTGTCTCGATATTCAAATTCGCACAAATGAACTTTATCATCCGAGTATTCAAAGTTGATATATTATTGCAAGAATTTAATTGATCGAAAAAAAAATCTAAAGTGATATCAGCGTCTTTCCGGTACGGTAACCCGGAAATCCAGCTTCTGATCTTGTGGATCCCTTTTTTTCCCGGAACAAAAATCGAAATTTCGTTTATTTTCCTATTTTGGCTTGCATTCACTAAAGGCAGGGTGAATCTTCTCTTTTCTCCAGCCTCATCTATGAAAAAATTTCGATTGACAAATTTCTTTTTTGGAAAATTGACATCGTCTAGAACTAAAAAAAGATCACTGGTTGCAATTAATGCAAAGTATCCTATATAAGGGAAAAAATACGGCTGCATTATAGAGACGGTAATCATTTTTTTACCAATACTTCGCAGACTCGATCCACATCCCTTGATGAAATTTTTGAGTGGGTTGGGACGCAAAGTACATTTCCTACCATATTCTCGAATATTGGGAGAGCTAAAGGGTTTCGCCGCCCGCTAAAAAAGGCATATGCTCTATCGATCCGATAATCAAAATACCGTCTTGTTTCTACGTTTTCATCTTTAAGTCTTCGCTCTGCCAACAATAGTGAATCTTTATCATAAAAATAGATTGGCATGTATGCTCCATTCATCTTGACGTTGGAATCCTCATTTGGCTTTAAAATATAACCGAGATCAAATTCTGCAAGATTACGTATATAGCGATGATAAAGAGATCTTCTTTTCTGAATGACACGGTCGATTATTTTTAGATTCATATAACCAAGTAGTGCATGGAGTTCTGACATTTTGCCATTTAGGCCAACTGCCATGTCTTGGCTATCTCCTGAGTCTAATCCAAAGTTTGAAATTGCTTGGCATTTTCGGGCCAGGTTGTGATTTGAGGTCAATATAGCGCCACCCTCACCTGAATTCAGTATCTTTGTTGCGTGGAAGCTTAGTGTCGAAATATCACCGAACGACGATAAGTGTTTATTATTGACCTGCGTTCCGAAACCATGCGCGGCATCATATACAGTAAATATTGACGTGCCCTGAGTTAGCTCACATATTCTCTGAATGTTACACGGTATAGAATAGACATGAGGAAATAATAATATATCGTATTTGCTTATATCAAATTTCAAAAGACTATCGATCGAAACGTTTCCCGTGTTTGGGTCGATGTCAGCAAAATCGACATCAGATCCATTCAATATTGCAGCTTGAATGGTCGCTGGAAAACTAAATGGAGAACTTAATATTTTTTTACCTGTACCCAGAGCACGTAAAGCAATAGTTAGCGCAACCGTTCCCGAGCTGGCTGTTACGACATTTTCAAGCTTTAGATATTTTTTTACTCCGAGTCTAAACAGACTTTCATACTTTCCAAAGTTTGATAGATTAGCGCTGTCCCAAATATCTGATAGGTGTTTTTTAAATTCCTCAATCCTGGGCAAATTAGGGTGGACAAGACGCATATTTTTTTTCATTTTATATTGATCCTCTGAATGTAGATGAGGCAATCATGAAGCACCTCAACAATTCGAGTTCCTGATATCTCCAATAAGACCTATTTATAGGTCAATATTGCCTGCCCACGCACGCGCAATAACGAATTGAGCCATTGAGTAAAACGTTTTTACAAGATCAATCAGCACCAGTGGTGATAGCTTTTTCTTCGTAACAGGGTAATAGGCTTATGATTTTTCTATAAAATATACTTTCATTTAATTTTTTTTCTACATCATAATTTAACTTTTCGCGCGGCCTCACCTCAATTGTATCGCTCTGTCTACCGCTAGCTCCGCTCATTTTTATTTTAGAAATAGGAATCTCTACCAGTTGCTGTTCATCGTGCTGCGCAAGATCACAAGCGATATGTAAAAAATCTTCTGGACGAGTGCAGAACTCCTCATATGTGATGAAAGTAGCTTTACGCTTGGCATAAAACTCGACGAAACAGAGGTAGCGTTTCATAAATTGGTCTAGGGCATCCGGCGCGCTTACATACTTAGCCCAATCCGCATTTTTTATGAAAGACAGATAATTGTCTATCGGATTACGCACAACCACTAACTCCGATAGCCGAATTATTTGCGATGTCGCGATAACTTGCGATACAGAATCCGACAACAGAGGTTCGTCTTGAGTAAAATTTGGATGATGCCAACAACGAAGCGCCAACGGTTTATTATAAAATTCAGCAATTTCAATTGAAAGCTCGATCTCCGTTAGAAATGATTTTTGACGAAACAAGCGCGTATCCATTGATGCACCCAATCCAGCCTCGATTTGAGTAATCAGGATGTCGGAGAATTTATTAGGACAAAACGTATCAGAAGAACGATTAGCGTAAGGATGAATTTCGCTGTTAAGTAACCACCCTCTCGATGCAAGATATCTTGAAACTATGGTCCCGCCAGAAGCAGGGAGCATATTTAAAGCTAACAGGCGCTTCATTGTTTATTCACCGCCGGTAAATCAAACCCTTTGTTTCTGAACTCAACACAATTTTTTTGTATTTTTCGTGACTTATTCACTTTGTCCCAATTAAACTTTAATTGAGCTGGTAAGTTATCAATATCGAATCGATCGGTTTCAACACAATGCATTCCGCTTCCGTCAAACCCATGGTTACGTACTAGCGAAAAACTTGGACTCACTAAGTCAAGGTTATTCATAATACTATAGCACCAAACAGCTACATCCCCTGCGTCGAGAACGCCAAAACAAACCCCACGAATCATATTCCAAACATCTAATCCGAGTTCTTCATTAATCTCGGATGCATAATTATCAGTTAACAACTTATAATCCTGTAGGTTTGGCCAAGTGAATCGTCTCCAGTGATGTCCAATATGTCCAACACCCCAACCATGCCACCTTTTTGTCAATACTGGTGTCACCTCTTTAGCTGGTGAAAATTTTTGAATTGGTGGCATATATCCATTTACACCGACCACGTCAGTATAATTTTCTAATGCATACTCTATTCCTTCACTCATAAATTCAAGAAAGCCGCTTGACACCTCCAAATCGTCTTCTATAAAAATACAGGAATCCGCCACCTCAATAGCCGACGAAATCATCTCTGTACTATTTAGAAGTAACCCTAAATTCCGTTCTCGCAACGATATATGCAGGGAGATGTTCTTCTTATAATTTTTTATCTCATCAAAAAAAATTCTTTGATGATTTTGTCCATGCGCTGAATAAGAATGGGCATCTTGAAAAACAAAAATATCATATAGCTCTATTTCATGGCATGACTTTAATGATTGAAGTAGACGATATAAATGATCGTAACGATCATAAAACGAAATAACTACAGGCGGACGATATCCTCTGTAATTTTTGGAGATAAACTCCTTTGACCAAGCACTTGGCACATTAATGTGCTGCGGCCCTCTTTTCTTGTGCATCATAATCGGGCATTCCTTTATTCAAATTTAGTATCTCAATGTTATTTACTGGGTTAAACCAGTGATCCTAAAGAACTCTGCCAATAGATAATTTATAATTTTTTTGATCGTTATTTTGACGGAATTCTGCTTGATTCAGTGGATCTGAGTTATAAACACCCACTAATGCGGGCAATCGCCCAATCCGATAACCCCCGCGAGCCAGCTTTGTCCAAAAACAGCTGTCACCCATACTTAATATTTTTTGCCCATTTTGAAAGCGGGTCGGGTAGTCAATTTGATCATGGATTTTTGATCTCCAGAGGGTCGCTGGGCCAAATGAGCCATTCTGTGAGATCCCGCTGCCTAAGATTTGATCATGACGTTTTTCTGGGGGCCAAGCTTGGATCCGCCTGTAGTTGGAAAGATCAAAAGTACAAGTCAACTCTCCCTTTTTTGTTTCTGAGAAATCTTTGATATCAATTAACCATTCACCTCCGACAAGATCAAAATTTGAACGTTCAAGAGCAGATTCCATTGCCTCAAAACCGCCATCCGTAAAACGATCATCAAGATTCAAGTTGCCTATAAATTTGGTTTGACAAATATGAGTCGCTACCCGCCATGCCTCGTAGATCGTCACGGCTTTGTTCAAAACGACGGCATAAGGTTTTACAAAATCAGGGACAAAATCATTATCCTCAAATACATATAACGGTTGCGGCCCGCTGTTAACTCTCAAAATATTTTCAAAGTGTTCCTCGATCAGACGATATCTAGAAGGATCCTTGGAATATACGGCGCAGAAAATTGTAGACTTTGCTTTCTGACTTGAAGATGGCGGATCCAATGAGGTGATTTCAGCACCTATTTTTTCAAGAAATTGACTCAACCGCTTAAATCTATCGGTCGAAGCAGCATCAAAATCACTCTTTATCTTGGGAATTTGCATAAGTTTCGTACTGTTAAATGATATCGAGGTCTAGTGTATGCAGGTTCCGTGCCTGAAAGTGGTCGGAAAAGCGATGCCTGAAAAAAGGCTAGGTTTTTGCCCCCAAATAAATAGATAGTTCAGGTTTTGCTCTTACAGACCGCTTTAACCAATGAGTCGCAGCATGACAACGTTAGAGTTAGAGCGCCTACCGCAGTACACTCTGAGTGACATTTTTAGGGAACCATGGAAATAGTCGTGGAAAACAATAATCCGCCGGTCAGTTCACTGAGCCATATCGATAAATTTTTCAAGCTTGGGAAGTTCGAACGCGCACTAGAGAAGACCGAGCGATTACTAGCGGATTTCGAGAACTCAGACCTTTTACTGGTTACCCAAGGAATCTGCCTGTCAAGGTTAGGCCAGCACGACCTCGCAAAGCAATCTTTGACTCGGGCCCTGAAAATTAATCCAAGCAAACCTCAGACCATGTTTCAACTCGGGCTTTGCTGCATGGAATTGAACCAGCTCCCCGAAGCTGTCCGTCATTTCGAGGGCTCATTGACAGCGGGGCACGATGTTTTTCTGGTCCACTTCAAACTGTCGGTTTGTTACGAACGGCTAGGAGCGTATCCACAAGCACTCCAGGCAATAAAGCGAGCGCTATTAAAGGACCAGACAAAGTCTGACGCGTTTAACCAGCTTGGTGTCATATATCTTTCTTTAGGGGAATGGTGTAGCGCCCGGCCCTGCTTCGAAAAAGCGATTCAGCTAAACAAAAACAGCGTCGCTCTCGGAAATCTCGCTGTGACCTTGATGATGCTCAACCAGTCCGCAGACGCTATCGAGGTTATCAAGCAATCGCTGCAAATCGATCCTACTGATGCTAACGCACACAATACCCTTGGAAACATTTACATGGAAATGGGAGAGATTTTGAGCGCTCTCGATTCTTTTAATAATGCTATCGCAAACAACCCAGCTTTTGCTGAGGCGCATAACCACAAAGGAGGCGCACTCCTTCGGCTTCGACGGATAAAAGAAGCGATCGAATCATACGAACGAGCCATCTCCATCAATCCTAGGAATACGGAAGCTCTCAACAACAGGAACTTAGCTTTAAATTATGATTGCTCGTACTCGGATATCCAAATTTTTCAAAAACATCGTGAGTTTGGAGAAATATTCGACCAACCCCTAGCAAGATTCCAAAAATCACCCCGCTCCAAGGAGAAAATCCGAATCGGCTACGTTTCGGCCGACTTTCGCCAACACTCCGTCAATTATTTTTTTGAGCCAGTGTTACGCAACCATGACTCTGAATCATTCGAAATTATTTGCTATCACAACAGTAATATCGAAGACTCGGTCACCAATAAGCTAAAACAATTCACCCATCAATGGCGAACTATTAAACATCTATCAGACGAGCAAGCCGCACAGTTAATCAACGATGATGAGGTTGACATCCTGGTTGATCTATCCGGACACACGAACGGCAGTCGTTTAACAGTGTTCGGACTCAAGCCGGCGCCGATTCAGTGCACCTGGCTCGGCTATCCCAACACCACGGGTCTAAAAATGATCGACTACCGTCTGACCGACGAGCTTACGGACCCCTCAGATGAACAAGATCGTTATTATACAGAGACACTGTTCAGGATATCTGGCGGGTTCTCATGCTACCTGGGGAACGTCTCAGTCGGCCCAGCCAACAGGATGGAACAATCAAAATCGACGTCTGAAATCACCTTTGGATGCTTCAACAACCTCATCAAAGTCACAAATGAGGTCATCCAAGTATGGTCAACAATTCTTCACAATGTTCCCTCGTCAAGGCTAATTCTCAAGACAGGCTTGTCAAGAGCTAACGATCTCGTGGAGCCCATAGTCGATCAATTTTCAAGGGCAGGGATCGACCCGGCACGAATTGTCATAAAAAGTCGGATCGAAGACTGGGCGGAGCACATAAAACTTTACGACGAGATCGACATAGGCTTAGATCCGTTCCCATACAATGGGACCACGACCACTTGCGAGGCGCTTTGGATGGGCATCCCAGTGATCGTCTTGGCCGGAAACAAACATGCTAGCCGAGTGGGCCATAGCCTAGTCACTCAAGTAAGTTACCCAGAACTGAGCGCTCAAAATACCGACCAATACATAGCGATCGCGAGTGAGCTCGCAAACGATCGGAATCGACTGCGGCAGTTTAACAACGATTTACGTCCTCGCATGCAGGCTTCTAGTCTCTGTGACCACATCGGTTTTACAAACAAATTAGAGGCAGCTTATAAAACGATGTGGACGAAACTCTGCACTCAGCCCTCATTCGATACATAGTCTCTTAGGCTGTAACTCAATCCCTATCTACCCAAAGATCATCAGGTCGGTGACCGTCTACCTGCCTCTGGTACATTTTTGCAAAGAGTGTTTCTAGATCTGATACGTAAGTTTTCGGGCTAAAGAGCTGACTGCTCCTAAGGTTCTCTCTCAGCCGTAAATGAAGATCACTACGCCTAGTATTATCATGGGCCAGCCCCACGGCTAATCGTATGTAGTGCTCTTCACTTGAAGCAACAGTTTCCGGGGTCCCCATCGCATTGACAAGGCTACTCGCGACCCGAGCGGCGAACTGCTCCCCCGGCAAAGTCACTACAGGAAGAGAGGCGCGTAGAGCGTCGCTGGCCGATGTGTGGGCATTGACGTTAAAAGTATCCAGAAAAATATCGGCCAATAAATGCCGTGATAGATGCTGCTGATGGTCGATTTTTTGAGCAAAAATCAACCGACCCTTTTCAATTCCGCAAGCCCCAAAAGCGCTTATGATATTCGCTTCCGCCCACTGATTTGACCGGAGGAACCAAAGCACACCATTAGGTACTTCATGCATTACCTGAGACCACACACGAATCTCGCGGGGAGTGATTTTGTAGTTTTGGTTAAAGCAACAAAATACGACAGCATTCTCCGGGAGTCTCTGACTACTCCGACTGGGGGTCATGCTCTCATCAACACGATAATAATCATTTGGCTGATAACAATGCGGCAGCCGTGCGATCTTTTCAGAATAGTACATCGCTAGTGAGTTGGGTATTACAACCTCATCCGCCACAATATAGTCCATCCAATCAGCCCCAATAGAGCCTGGATAACCGAGATAATTCACCTGTATGGGGGCCAATCGATGGGCGAACATTGAAGTTCGTGAACCGTCTGTAAAGCCTTTGAGGTCAACAGCAATATCCAATCGATCGCGGCGGGATAATTCGGCGACCTCTGAATCGGCCAGATCAGCTATATCTCGCACCACAATCTTAGGGTCAATGAGAGCTTTGAGAACCTCGGGATCGTGCAGACCGGTGTAATCGTATAAAATAACCTCAAATTGAGATGAGTCGTGAAGATTAAGTACCTGGTTAAATAAAAACATTGTCGCGTGGGGCTTAAAATCCGAAGAAAAGTACCCGATCCGTATCCTGCCGTCAGAAACAGGTTCCGCGGCCACATCGGCGAGTTGCTCTGGAGGTTTGACATAATGACGGAGGAAGCCCTTTGATCTGAGAAGCTGTCGCTGTGGGTGATCCTCGACCGTCAAGAACGCGAATGGCAAGACACCTCGCTCCGCCTGAGTTGTCTCGCGAACTAGTGGATCGTCATACACTTCAAAATCACACACTAGCGTTTTGGCTTGCACTAGGTGAGACCACGCGAGTAAGTAGGAAGGATTCAACTCCAACGCTTTCTCGAAGTTTGTAATTGCGCGGTCAATCTGATTCGTTTTTAGATGCGCGAGGCCGAGATTATTCAACACTGCAGGATCATTAGGATCTAATCTAATCGCTTTCTTGAGACAAAAAATACAACGCTGGTGATCGCCTTGGTTCAGGAAGATGCGGCCCAAGTTTTTGAAGGCAGAGCAAATTTCCCAGTCAACCAAAACACAAGCCTCATAGAAATGAATGGCATGCTTTGTGTCACCTGATTCCTCATATGTAATGGCTAAAGCCATCAAAGTCTGCCCATGTTGAGGAGAAATCTCCAAAGACCGGGAATATGCTTGAATCGCTTTCGTTTCTTGCCCTAACGCCCGATAAGAATGACCAAGTAAATCATAGACCTCAGACTTGTCACTTCTGCTATCTAAAATTTGGAGGCATGATGCCTTCACCTGATCAAATTGCGCTAAATGATAGAGCGCGCGAGCGGCATAAATTTGGGCCGAGTAAAAACTTGGGTCACTGGCGAGTATCTCTTGGAATCTTTTCAGCGATCGATGGAAGTCTTTGAGCCTGTAGTCGCACAGACCGATATTAAAATTTAATGTTGTGTCACTTGGTTGACGTTGTGCCTGTTCTATATAGATCGCCCTAGCGTCCTCAACCCGATCCGCCCGCAAATATGCCGCGGCCAGCTGCATACGGTTCTCTGCCGTATCTTCCACGCGACAGAGACTCTCGATCGATTGCGCGGCTAGCGTCCAATCGTTGGTCCTAATTGCCTCGGCGATTGTTTTCTTCAAGTCGAGCAGATGTGTTGACATAGGATTTTATTGAGCCACCTCCCTTACCAAAAGTACCCCTAGGCTAACATCCAAGCCGATACCCCGGCGCAAAAAAAAGGCCACCAAGCGGTGGCCTTTCAGTCTTACGCATTATTACCCTAGTAGCGAGAGCACTACCTGAGCCTGCGCATTAGCTTGGGCCAGCATCGCCGTACCAGCCTGTTGCATCACCTGCAACTTAGCAAGGTTAGCGGCCTCGACAGCATAGTCCGCGTCCTGAATACGTGACCGAGAGGCAGACGTGTTCTCAATCACATTGGACAGGTTATTCACCGTATGGTTCAACCGATTCTCTAACGCACCGAGATCACCACGCTGAGCGCTGATGTATTCAAGGGCATTATCGATCGAATCCAACGCACTCGCAGCACCATCAGTCGTTGCAACGCTGATCGAGGAGAGCACTGCGGCAGTCGCCGTAGCATCTACTCCATTTGCGGAGCCAGCGGTCATACCCAGCTGCGTCAGGTCGCTGCCTGATACCGAGACTGAGGCTGCCGCTCCGGTATCGCTGGAACTAAACGTCCAATTTCCGGCAGATTCATCGTAACTTGATGTCACGCCAACGCCCGCGTCTGCTAGTTCACTGTTGATGGCAGATACCACGTCAGACATCGAGGCAATGCCTGCATCTAATCCGGTACCACTCACATCTGATCCAAACACGTTCTGCACAATCGTACCCGAGAGCGACATTGTGGCGTCACCCGCATCGTCCATTGTGAACGAAATTTGCCCAGATGAATTCGAAGCTGTGAAGCTTATTCCTTGCGCGGCAAACGCTGCATTAGCTTTAGCCTGCAGATCCGAAACAAAATCATCGAAGCTCGTGTTGGCGTCCTGCGTAAGGGCAAGACCGTAAGAGTAGGTGTTACCATCCTTCTCTACTGCCACATTTACCACGCCACCACCAGCGGTAGTATCGATGCCGCCATCTACGCGGTCATGAGTCCTATAGCTCGTCTCAGATGGACTGATACCTAGCTCATTAAAGAGCTGAGTATCCGCTATTACTGTATCGGTCTCGGCTCCAAAGAAAGCGAATCCATTGGTTGCTGTAACAGTCACCTGGCCAGATATTTCGATCTTCTTACCAAAGTCGCTAGACATGACCAAACGCGCTACTTCTCCATCCCTTTCTGTGGTTGCAGACGTCCCATTAGTGTAGTACTCCACACCAACGGTCAGAGCATTTTCGCCAGAGAAAGAGCCATGGGCGTCAATCTCGTACTGCAAAGCTGCGGCATACGCTTCGAGTGTCGAATATTCACCGTTATCAACAGTAACCGTAATCGCTGTTGCGTCATCGATGGAAATGCCGACTGCGTCATTCGCTGCAGCGACGGTCAGACCGGCCGTAGTTGTGGTATCGGCTGTTGTTGAAGACTCTACCGAGTTAAGGTCGTCTACCGCAAAAGCACGAAGTCTATTACCAGTCTGGGCGCCATCACCGAACTCACTCGAGCCAGCCTCGAATCCCCCTAAATGCGATGCAAGAGCTGTTCGCGAGTTAGCAGTGGTTGCAGCCGATTCGGCACTATAATCACCATACTCAATATCACCGAACACAGTCTCAGCGAGCAGATTTTCGTTAATTTCGAATGCTGTCGCCGCGCCCGAGATTGTACTCTCGATAAACGTGACACCGAACGTACCGTAGGTACCGTCATTATCGAAATCAGCTTCACGGATCGCCAGTACCTGGGCCCCGCCAGCGACGTCAAAGTTCAGACGACCATTTTCGTCCAAGCTTACGGAAATCGCGTCATCACCTGAGAAGTTGTCGTCAAAGGCTGCCTGCAACGCGGCAACGACTTCTTCACCAGAGATGTCATCATGATCGACAATCTGGTCTTGCAGGTAGAAAGACAGATCGATGTCTGTCAGGGCCCCACCATTAACCCGGACGTTAATTCCGTAATGGTCATACTTGTAAAGCTCCGTAATATCTGCGAGCTTGACGGCGGCGGTATCCATACCCAAAGACGTGAGCTTGTTATCGATGGTTGCCGTGGCATCATCATCAATCAAGTCATTCACCAACGTAGACGCCGTAGCATCGCCATTACTGTCTACGTAGGTTCCCTCTGTCAGGGTAATCGTTCTATCACCTCCAGCCACACTGAATGTCAGTAAGCCTTTGTTATAGTCAAACCCGACGGTAACGGCGTCATCTCCAGAGAATGTCTCATCCAATCCGGCCTGGATAGCGTTAACAAACTCATAAACGAACATTTGCGAACGATCTTTGACGATGCTGGTATCGTTCAAGTGAGCTAGGAAATCAACGGTCGTTGCGGTTCCACCATTAACGGCTGCCTTAAAGACAGATAGATTGTCAGTAGATGCAAAATCCGCAGCCACAGCAGTCGCTCCACCTTGACCGACTATATTTGTCATTGTGGCGTTGGTGGTGATTTCAGCATGAATATAATTCGCAACGAATGTGCCGGCGGCCGTGTTTTCTGCACCTGCGCGAAGTGCTATCGTGTCTTGCCGTCCATCGACATCAGCAAACTGAATCTGACCATCGGCTCCAACTGAGACAGTTACCGCATAATCACCGGTCAACTTCGAATCTAACGCCGCCTGAGCTGCAGTTAGGAAATCATCTTTAGATACTTCAGACGCGTAAAAGCGCGGCGTACCCGTGACGTCTTCCAGCTCAGCTTCGCTGTTTAATCCCAGAACACTGATGAGCTCATCTGTGAAATCAACATCTATGAAGTCACCGTCTTTGACTCGGATACCAAAAACACGATCTGTGTCGGTCGTGAGATCGAGCGTATTCGACTCATAGGCGATCGTCCCCATTAGCCTAGACGTCGCAGGGCCATAATCTTCACCAGAGACAGTCCCGGAAACTGACGCCGCGGTCGCTTCAACCGTTGGGTTTGTGCTCAGGGTAACTGTCGCAGATGCGCTGTCGTCGGCGACTGTAATGCTACGACCCACATAATCGGCCGCGTTCGCCGATCCGGCCATAGTTACCGAGGCTGCTGTAGCTGCTTCGCCTAACCCTGACGTTGATTCACCCATCGCACTGGTTGACATGTTGCCTATTCCAATCTCAAGGCTCTGACCCGCTTGGTCCCCGACTAGGACATCGACGCTGTAGGAACCGTCTAAGATACTTACGTTATTAAAGCGTGTTGTTTCCGCGATGCGATCAATCTCAGCGAGAAGTTGTGTCACCTCGTCATTCGACGAAGAGCGATCTGCGTCACTTGCTGCGCCGCTTGATGACTGGACCGCCAGCTCACGCATACGCTGTAACATGTTTGTCACTTCCTGTAACGCACCTTCCGCTGTCTGCACAACCGAGATCCCGTCGTTGGCGTTTCTCACTGCCTGAGTGAGGCCGCGTACTTGTGTAGTCATCCGGGTTGAGATGGCCAAGCCCGCCGCATCATCGGACGCAGAATTGATTCGTTGTCCTGAAGACAGACGCTCCATCGCGGTAGACATCTCATTGGTTGATGAATTCAACTGACGCTGCGCGTTCAGTGACGCAATATTTGTGTTTACGACTAGAGCCATTTTCTATCCCCTTTTTACGGACTTAACTCATTACGTCGGAGGGTTTTTGCCTCCACCTGAGGGGTATATCGGCAAGGAAACGGCAAGCTTTAGCCATTTATTGAGTCTGTGTGGCAATAAATAGAAAGGTGTTGCCAGTGAAAGGCAAAATAGTTCCAGTCGGACAATGTATTGCCACTCTAAATAGAACCCAAAAAGATAGAGACGGACATAAAAAAAGCGGGCACTTGCCCGCTCGGTAACGCTATACCTTTTAACCTATGTCTTCGAAGAGGACTCCACGCATGAGGTCGATGTTTTTGACGGCGCGCAAGACCTCTTCCTGGGGAAGTTGATGAAGAACTTTGCCTGTCTCTTCACTGATAACAGTCACGACAGGCCGATTGAGCGTCTCATCGATGCTGAATTTGAGCGCTACCGGATCCCTCGCCATGGCTTCATTCAAAACATCAACGGCCTTTGCTAACTCCTTAATCGCTTTGACCGGATCAACTTTAGGTATTTCTTTGATGCTCTCGGCTGCAACTTCCTTGACAGAAGCAATGGGGGCCGTCGGGCGCTCCAAGGGAGTCCTAACGGGCAACTCAGAATTAACATTTGGAGTATCCATAATACGTCCCCAACCTACACGGCAAATTTTTGCCTCACGTGTTGAGTATCGGATAAATTTAGGGAATCTTTAAGTGTTTTTTCCGTTAATTGTTTTTATTTGTAAACGGTAGGTTTTCTAATTGGGTCTTCAAGTACTCGCGTGTGCTGTTCATCTGATCAACCAGCGACTCCATCGCCGCAAATTGAGCCACATATCGAGCACGGATCGCCTCCATACGAGAATCTAAATCCTCCAACTCAATCGCGTACTGCGCAGATTTTGCCTCGGCATTATCTGTCACAGTACGAATCATACCGCTGGACGCAATGAGATCGGTGATTTGCTTCGACGCATCGCCAGCCAAGCCACGTGATGCATCTCCAAACTCAGACTGATCCTCGGTATCGGCCGAGAGCGCAGAAACAACGTCACTGAACTTGGTTGATAAGGCAGTCGCCAACGCCGATTCATCGATCGTCAACGTTCCCGACTGGGTAATCGAAACGCCCAAATCTGAGAAATAGTTAATGTCACCCGACGGTGTCGTCGAGAGACTTGTTACCATTTCACGAACGTCGTCCCTGATCGAACGAAAGGTGGAGTCGCCCGAGAGGGACCCTGCCAATTCATCTTCAGAGTCGTCGGCCGGCGTTTTCAGGGCGTTGAAGACGGTTTGCACGTCGTTATACACCGACACCAAGTTTCGGATTGCTGTCTCGACCGGAGCCACGTCTCTCTCAACGGAGAAGCTTCGGGTAGCGGCTGACTCGCCTTGGAGGCTGAGCGTCGTCCCCGAGATGATATCTGTAATTTGATTAGAGCTCCGCTGGAATGTAATGCCATCGACGATGACTACCGCATCGGCCGCATCCACCAAATTAGGCGAGGAGAATGTTACGTCGGCCGCGTCCGTGGTGACCGCAAAGTCGTTATCGGCGCCTGTCTGGCCTGTGAAGACAATTTGGTACGGATTGGCGCCAGTCCCTAAGTCGAAAAGATTCGCCGAGATATCAAGGCCGGCAGCGTTGACGGCATCGACGATACCCTGAGGGGTGGCGGACGAAACTTCGACTGTGGTGTTCGAGCCAGAACCAACCGGGCTC
>Ga0181562_10002266_pt1 | contig 14816 bp, 11 predicted proteins | sample 011ome_26_FD_139344 | JGI IMG/M metagenome (GOLD analysis project Ga0181562, IMG submission 139344) | Coastal salt marsh microbial communities from the Groves Creek Marsh, Skidaway Island, Georgia - 011511BT metaG (megahit assembly) | ecosystem: Environmental > Aquatic > Marine > Intertidal...
AAGCGTTTCTGCGGCGTCTTTGCCTCGCAAGCCCCAGCGACGCTTAGCCGAGTAGTCGTGAATAGAAATTGCGCCGTCATGATGTCCCTGAGCTAGCGGGGATTCGAACAGGGTATCGAGATGTGTGCTCACAGTGCCTGCCTCAGGTTGTCTGGATCATAAAACGGCGTGCTCACTGCGCGGGCATGCACGTGCACCGAGCCCTCGGTACGGATGACGATAGTCGCCCTCGACGCTGAATCCAGGGGATGGACATAGGCGAGGCCGATAATCTTGTTCAAGGTAGGCGAGTATTCACAGGAGGTCACAGAACCGACGATCTCCCCCTCGCGGATGACAAGATGGCCTTCTTTGGGTTGAGGGCTCGCTGCACCCAGCTCAAAACCAACGAGCTGTCGCTCTAGGGGGCTTTTGGAGAGGATTTCAACGCTCTTTGAACCCACGAAAAAGGGTTTCTTTTTCGCTATAGCCCAGCGCAGTGACACTTCATCGGGCTGCGTCATGCCGTCGGTATCCTGCCCGACAATGATGTGACCTTTTTCGAGTCGCAACAGCCGTTGAGCCTCGACCCCAAATGGACGAATGGCTTGCTCCTTGCCACTCACCATCAGACGATCCCACAACGTACCGATCAAAGGGGAGGGCACGTGTAACTCGTAACCTAGTTCGCCCACGAAACCCACTCGCATCATGCGTGCGGGAATGCCCGCAACTGAGGCCTCTTGGTAGGCGAGGTAGGGAAAGCTCTCGGAACTCAAGTCCACAGTGCAACCTGCGCTCGTGAGCACCTGCCGTGATCCGGGACCTGCCACATTAATCGCACTGAACGCGCTCGTGACGTTGGCAATATCGAGGTCTAGTCGCCACTGCGCATTCCAGCGGAGCATGTCGCGATACACCCGATCAACACCGCTGGTAGTCGCCGTAACGTAGTAATGATGCTCGCCGAGTCGGGCGGCGACTCCGTCGTCCGCCACAACACCCTGCTCATTGGCGAGCACGGCATAGCGTGTCTTACCGACCGGCTGTTTTACAAAACCAAATGTATACAACCGGTTCATGAACTCCGCTGCATCTGGGCCACGCAGTTCAATGCCACCCAGCGTGCTGACGTCAATAATGCCTACGCCGTTTCGCACGGCAGTGACTTCAGCGTGAATGCACCGCTCTCGCTGTATTGGATCACCGTAGTAGCCCGGGCGTTCCCAACTCCCGGCTGGCATCATCTGAGCACCGAGCGCGAGGTGCCGTTGATGCAGCGGGGTTTTCCTCAAAGGATGAAAACGCCTACCTGCAAGCAAGCCCAGTGGCTCGGGCATCAATGGGGGACGCGCTGTGGTGACGCCTGTTTCATGCACGGTGCGATGGGTTGTTTTGGCGACCAAACGTGCCGTAGGAAGTGCGGAGTGACGTCCCTGCGATGGGCCCATACCCACTGTGGAGAACCGCTTCACGAGCTGGATGTCGCGATAGCCCATGCGCGTGGCATTGACGATATCTTTAATTTGAAGATCCTCGTCAAAGTCGACAAATTCCCGACCTTTGGGGTGCTTTATAAAGGGCCATGGATGGTTAACCTGCTCGTCACAGGCGATGTCCTCATCTGCAGTAACGTCGCTAACAGCATCAAGATTCAGCTGCTTTAACGCCTGACGTGCAGCGTTTCTGCCATCAGCTTCGACTGAACTTAGGGAGAAAATACTGTTCACGCTGCCGGCGAGGTGCATCCCGGAGGGGAGGTTGGACAACTGGAATGCCGACGTGGTGTCGTCATAGCTCAGCACAGCGCCCGCTTGGCATGCCAACTGATAGGAAGGCATGAAGCCGGCTGACATCGCGAGAATCCCGCAGTCGATACTGATGAGCTTGCCAGCAACATCGCCGAACTCGTCCAGCTGATGAACGTCGATCTGCGACAGTCTGTGATGAAAGCGCCGCGTTTTCGCCTCATAGACGCCACAGCCCTGATAGAGAGCAATGTTCCGACGTTTGGCTTCGGTGGCTAGCTCAGCATCGTCGCAGTGGTGGCGGAGATCGATGATGGCCCTGATAGTCGCGCCCCCGTCCTGACTGCTAAACGCCGTTCTGTAAGCGAGATCGTTTCCGGCCAGGACAACGACGGGCGTTGACGGGATCACACCGTACAGGCGCATCAAGCGATCGAGAGCACTACACATGACAACTCCGGGCAAATCATTGTTTCGAAATGCCAGGTGCTGCTCACTGGAGCCGGTTGTCAGGATGGTGTGTTTTGCCCGCAGTTTAATTAAACGCGTTTGCTGAATGATCGGTAGATAGTGATCACCAAACCACGCGTTGCAGGTTGATGAGCGGAGCACCTGTATATTGCTGTGAGCCTCCACGGCGTTGACCAGGTCGTCTCTAGCCGTCTTTACCGTCGCGAAATCATCGTAGGCGTGATAATTCAGCGACCCACCTAAATGGGGTTCCTGCTCGACTAGCGTCACCTGTGCGCCAGCATTCGCTGCCACTAAGGCAGCATTTAAGCCCGCAGGGCCCGCGCCAATGACTGCGATGTCGCAAAATGCGTATGTCTTGTGATTGTATTGTGGTTTTACGGAGAGGTTGCTTACGCCGAGTCCCGCTGCCTGCCGGACGATGGGCTCCCACCATCGCCAACTGCCACGCGGCTTGAAAAACGCCTTGTAGTAAAACCCCACGGGTAGAAAACGGCCGAACCAGTCGAGTAATCGAGAAAGATCGAAATGCAGGCTGCCGGTATAGTTTTGAGCCGTCACGGTGAGATGATCCTCAGCCGGTAGACGGTCGGCGAGAAGGTTGGGCGTTGTTGGCGTCTGCACCAAGGTGTTGGCGTCATAGCCACAGAGCGTCAGTGGACCTCTGGGGCGATGGTATTTGAACGACCGAGATTGCAGCCACTGATCATTGGCCAATAACGCCGAGGCAACAGAATCACCTTCCAACCCGTGGACGACCTTTCCCTCAAAGCTGAAGTGTTTGGTCTTTGATGCATCAACCCACTGACCAAAATGCGCATTGTTGAGTCGCTTCATGTGTCAGCCTCCTCAGCTTGGAAGTCGACTCGTTGAGTAAAAAGCTCATCGGCAGGGTAGGTGCGAATGATTTCGTCACTCGCGTTGTGACGTTCGGCGATGAACCAATAGCTACTCGGGCCGTGGAGCCACCACTCCAACACAATCCCGATATCGTTTTTCTCGTAAAAGACGTAATGCGCCCAGTCGGTGTCTGAGACATTCTGGTGGTCCGGCATGGCCTTGACCTGACCTCCGTAGACAAATTCGCTGATATTGCGTGGCCCATTCAATGGGCAGGTCATGATTTTCATTGGCTACCTCAGTGACTCGCCGCCGTGGCGCCCATTTCATTGACTTGCTTGAAGCGGTTGAATCGATCCAGTTCGAAGGGCTGGATGAGTTCAGGTACCTTGCCACCGCTTGCCACAAGCTCTGCCATGGTCTTCCCACAGATCGGCGTGGCCTTAAACCCCCAGGTACCCCAACCCGCATCGAGGTAGTAATTCTCAACCGGACTCAACCCCATGATGGGGCTGTAGTCAGCGGTCATGTCGGTGATACCTGCCCATTGCCTCAATAAGCGCATCTCGCTCAGAAACGGGAACATTTCTACGGCACTGGCGATCAGACTCTCTTTTAGGGGGAGCGAGGCGCGGCTGTTGTAGAGCGGGTAGGGGTCGGAGCCTCCGCCAATGACGATTTCTCCTCGACTGGTTTGCTGAACATAGCAATGAAGCGCGGATGAGCTAACCATGGGTGTTAGGAAAGGCTTAACCGGCAAAGTCACCATGGCCTGAAGCGGGTAGGCAACCAGCGGAAGCTCGAAGCCTGCTTTTTGTGCGACGATCGCGCTGTGCCCCGCAACCGCTTGAATCACAACACCTGCGTTGACATTCCCTCGCGTTGTTTTGACCCCTGTGACGCGGCCGTCGCTGACCATAACATCGGTGACCTCGGTTAGCTGATGAAGCTCGACACCCCGCTGTGTAGCGCCTCGCGCATAGCCCCAGGCAACCGCATCGTGTCTCGCGGTCGCGCCATCTTTGTGCCACAGGCCGGCTAATACCGGCAGGTTAGCGGGATTGAGATTTAATGTGGGGACGAGCTCGGCAATATCAGAAGGGTCAATAAGCTCGGTTCGGCCGCCAAAATGCTTGTTGACCTCTGCCCGTTGACGAAAGGCGCGAACAGTCGCATCGGTATGCGCGAGCGTTAGCTGACCTCGCTGTGAGTACATGATGTTGAAGTCAAACTCATTCGAGAGGTTTTCATACAGCTTCACGGATTCACTGTAGAACTTCACTCCCTCGGGAGTCAGGTAATTGGAGCGAATAACCGCGGTATTCCTCGCAGTATTTCCTCCACCTAAATAGCCTTTTTCTAATACCGCGACGCGGGTGATCCCATGATATTTCGCGAGGTAATAGGCCGTCGCTACGCCGTGGCCGCCGCCCCCAATGATCACCACGTCATAAGCATTTTTAAGGTCAGTCGGTGCGGGCAAGTCGGGGTCTTGCTCAAACGGGTAGTGGTTATTTAAACCGTATTTTAGGAGGCCAAGTGGCATGACGCGTGACTCGTGAGAAGGCGATGACCATTCATCGCAATAGTAGCCTAGTCAGCGTGCGATAAACGCAGTTCGTTGCGCAATCATCAACTCAAACATACCCCAAAAGGATAGGGGTCATCAGCGGGTGACCTGCGCTTGCTCGTTTGAAGCTAGCGACAGCCTTAGTCCGTTGATTCCGATGAGTGTCAATCGCCCGGGCCTGCGCCAAGTCGTGAAGTCGATGTTGACGCAACGAGGGTCAACTTGGCGAACTCCCTGAGTTGTTCCCACAGCGCTGACTCGACACTAATACCCGCCTTCTCGGCTTGGCTTCGAAGTTCTAAAAGATCCGCTTCATCGTGACGTGCTAACAAGTCGTACTGATACTCTGATCGCATCGTGGGCAACAGATCAACGTGATTGGCCAAAATTACCGTGATTCCCGTGTTTTCTTTATTTTCCTCGGGAAGCTCCGATACGGCGTAGATGCGGATGGAGGGTACTGACGAATTGGCTCTAAAGCCGACCACTTGCTCTGTCAGGGGTTGCTGTGAGTTCCGCCAAAAGGCCGTTACGTTCATACCCCGGCCTGCTAAGCGGGCGAGGTATCCCATGATGAGCTGTCGCTGGCGACACCGCTTTAGCTTCAGCACTGACAAGCCCCGCGCTCGGGCCTGAGTAAAGGCAAGCTCAAGAGGGAGATGGGAACAGGCGAGCACGCTCACGTTATTCGCGTCCAGGACGGTGACATCCGTGTCTTTGTAAACGATCTCAGGTGGTGCATAGGGATGTTCCAGCGAATACTGCTGCAGCGCATCATTAAGCGCTTTTAGTCCACCGAGGCCATAGCTCTCCATCCAGCACAGCATGTCTGCAGCGTCAGAGGCCTGCCCGTCAGAGAAGCCCATGCCAACAAATGCCTTCCATGACAGGGACTGAAGTTCGTTAAACGATACGTTCACGGCGTTCTCGGTGGCTCAGCCACCGTCCCCGATGATAAGGCAAAGGTCCAATCGTCAAAGTCGTTAAGGTCGGCGGGCTCTGCGTTGAGCTCGGATAATAGCGGTGCGCCCTGGAAAAACGTGACACGGACCCATCGATCGCCTCGTGGATCAAAACGCTGCGCACCCAGAAACGAGAGTTTTGCTCGGAGTAGATGCATCGGTTTCATGTCCCGATGCCATAAGTTGGCACGGATTTCACCGTAGGCCGACCCCGCCATGGTCTGAATGCGCCGCACGATATCGCTTTCACGCGGATTTGCCATTAAGTAATCGATGGTCAGTGCACGTGGATCCTCGGCTAAATGCGCTTCAATGGCACAGTGAACGCGCTGAACACGCGGTCCGATCGCTAACGCCAGCTCTTTCTCCTCGCCTTCATCGACACCGCGAATTCCCAGGCGCGGTTCTTCTTTCTCGATGGACCGGTACCAGAACCAGTAACGACCATCTGTTGACTGTAGCTCGTCACTCAAGGTCCAATCCATGTGCGTTTCGATTAACTGTTTAAGCTGAACGAGCGGCATATCAGGCGACAAATCCATGGTTTCCTCAGTCGCCATAGAGTCTTCGAGGACATCGACATAATCTGGGTAAAGCTCGATCAGGAGCGTGTTGATGAGCTCCTGAGTCTCTAGCGAGAGAGCGGCGTCCGCCCAGTCAGTTAGCTGAATCCACAGGTCTTCCTCGGCGGGAACCTGAGACAACCAGGCCTGAACCGAATCGAGCTCGAGAACCACTTGCTCGTTGCGTGAGTTTTGTTCTGAGTCCTCAATCGTACACTCGGCCAAACTGGCAGATGCACGGGCCATCAGTTCAAGCAGTCGCTGTTGGCTCGCTTCGTCAGGTATTTGCTGCTTTGCCAGTGCGAGCGCAGTTTCACGCATGTGGACCCATTGGTTGATTAGCAGCGGGTGATTGATCAAAAAGGGCGCCATGCCCAAGCCGGTGGAATTGCCGATTCCAACGTACCGTTTCAATGCCGTGGACAGCGAGATAGGCGCGCCACGTCGATGTGCGGCAATGTGCTCTACCTGGTCGATGGAAAATTGTCGAAGTACATAAACCGCCAACATTTGCGCTGAGAAGGGGGTTCGAAAGTCGGGGTTTTCTTTGAGCTTGGAAAAGTCGGCGATACCAAATTTCCCATTGCCGTAGACAGCGGTGGTTCGATACAGGTAACCCGCACTGTGGAGCAGTGCGACCTCAGGCTGTTTGCCTTGGCTTAATTGGTCCACAAATGCCGAGAAGTTTCGGACACTGCGATTGGCGCGTGAAATAACGAGAAGCTTCGCGTGCTGCCGTCCGGCCTCTTGAAGCGGCACATTCTCCGAAAGCGATGCCATGACGGTGTCTTCAACATCGCCCTCGACCAGTCCAAAGGTCAGGTCCCAGGCATCGGCAATTACCCGGTCTGACCGATGTGCATCGTCCAGTTCCCGAGAAAAAATAACCACGTGATAGCGGGCATAGGGGGTCTGGATTCGATAGATCACCTCGCCATATCCGTGCTCGTCGAGATCAAAACGCGTTTGGAAAATCTGCCAACGTTGCCGGCCCATCTTACGGATCAGTGATCGGGAGAAACTCAAGCGACTGCTCGATAACGATCCGAGGCGGAGCAGGTCCATGACGGTTGCTGCCGGACGCAAAACAGGCGCAAGGCTCGTTGCTGGATCGTTAATCACTGTGGTGCGTCGTGCGATGAGGCAGCCGCCTCAGTGGTGGCAACGCGGCTGAGGAGAGATACCCAGTTCCCCCCCATGATTTTACCTAGCTCGTCATCAGAAAAACCCCGTGCAGAGAGCGCGCTTGCGATCCGAGGGAAGTCGCGATTATCGGCAAACCAACTTAGGCTGTCAGGCCAGCCCGCATTGGCGGATGACCCCTCGCCAAAATCCATGGTTTTAGACCAGCGGCCATTACGCATCCACTCGAGTACACTTTGAGGCTGGTTCTGACAGAGATCGGAGCCAAGGCCGATACGGTCGATACCCATGCGCTCTGCCGTCCAAACGACCATGTCACAAAAGTCATCAAGCGAGCATTTTGGGCCGTTTTTTAAGTGGAATGGATACAGAGAGAACCCGAGAATTCCCTCGTTGGCCGCCACTGCATCGATGACTTTATTGGACTTGTTGCGCAGCGCTGGATGGAAATGACTGGGGTTGGCGTGCGAGACAATGACGGGCTGTTCTGAATAATCAATGGCCTCGAGCGTAGATCGCTCCGCGCTATGCGACATATCAATGACCATGCCGACACGATTCATTTCTTTGATGACTTGCTTACCAAAGCGAGTCAATCCGCTGTCGTCGTCCTCGTAACAGCCACAGGCAAGCAAGCTCTGGTTGTTATAGGTCAGTTGCATGATCATTAGGCCCAGCCGACGCATAACCTCCACCAAACGAATTTCATCTTCAATGGGGGAGCAATTTTGGGCGCCAAAAATGATGCCGATGCGACCCTCCTTTTTTGCGAGGGCGATATCGCTCGGATTATAAATGGGACGAATGAGATCAGGCATGGACTCAAAGCGCTGATTCCATTCCCCAATGCGAGTTAACGTTTCACGCGTATTCTCATGATAGGCAATGGTGACGTGGACGCAGGTGAGTCCCCCCTCGCGCATTTGTTCGAAGATTTCTCGGGACCATGCCGAATACTGCAACCCATCGATGACTGTCCATTCTTTATTCACGGCTCAACTCCGAGTCTAGGCTTGAACGTAACTCGTTTTCACAGTGGTGTAGAACTCGCGCGCATATTGCCCTTGTTCACGGGGCCCAAAGCTTGAGTTTTTTCGACCCCCAAACGGCACGTGGTAGTCCGTGCCCGCGGTGGGAAGATTCACCATCACACAGCCCGCTACCGCCCGCTGCTTGAAGTCCGAGGCCGTCTTTAGGCTCTGCGTGATAATGCCCGCTGTGAGACCGAATTCGGTGTCATTGAGTATTGAGAGCGCGTCCTCGTAGTTATCCGCTTTGATAACACAGGCAATGGGTGCGAAGAGCTCCTCACGATTAATACTCATCTCGTTACGGGTGTTAATGAACAGTGTGGGTTCCATGTAATACCCGTCGGTTGGCGCATCGATGCGGTTCCCGCCAAACAGGAGAGAGGCGCCTTCACTCTTGCCTTTCTCAATCCAAGCAAGATTCTCGTTGAGCTGCACTTCGGACGCGACAGGACCGATATCAACCCCGTCACCCAGCGCATGACCCACAGTGGTTGATTGGAGCTTCGTTGTGAGTCTTGATACGAATTCGTCGTGGACACTGGCGTCGACAATCAGCCGAGAAGAGGCCGTGCATTTCTGACCTGTCCCGCTGTAAGCACCCACAAAAGCTGCATTCACAGCCACATCGAGGTCGGCGTCAGCCGCGACGATGAGTGCATTTTTTGAGCCCATCTCAAGCTGACACTTAACGAGGTTTGCCGCCGTGGCTTTGGCGACAGCACGACCTACCGGAAGCGAGCCAGTAAAGGAAACGGCATGAATATCAGGGCTGTTGATAATGGCGTCACCCACCGAACCGCCCGACCCCATCACGAGGTTGAAAGTGCCGGCAGGCAGGGCTGTCTGACGCGATATAATCTCAGTGAGCGCCCAAGCGCTGGCAGGTACCAGATTCGCCGGTTTAAAAATAACAGCGTTACCAAAGGCCAGGGCAGGAGCAATCTTCCAAACCGCCGTCGCCATGGGAAAATTCCAAGGGCTGATGATGGCCACGACCCCCACGGGCTCTCGACGGGTGTCGATCTCGATGCCGGGTCGCACGGACTCAGCGCGATCATCGATCTGCCGATGAACCTCTCCCGCGAAATAGTGAAAGAACTGGCCCGAACGATAGACCTCTCCCACCCCTTCAGCGCGGGTCTTACCTTCCTCTCGAGAGAGTAACTCACCCAGCTCACCACTGCGCGCGATCAGTTCATTTCCAATATCCATCAGCAGGCTATAGCGGGTTTCCAGAGTAGATTTTCCCCACTCCAGAACGGCTGCATTGGCGGCAGTGATCGCTGCCTCAACCTGTGCCGTGGATGCCTGAGCGTAGTGACCAATGACGTCGGTGGTGTCAGACGGGCTTATGTTGGCTACGGAGGCGTCGGTTTCGATCCACTCGCCGTTGATGTACAGCTGGTGTTGGTCGCTCATTGGTCTGTCCTTATTAGATATTATTGTGAGCCTTGCGAATCGAAGGCTCGGTACCGCCATGCATGGCGCTCATAGTAAAGGGATGCCCCGTCGGAATACATCAAAAAACCAACACCTTGAGGTAGTACAGAGATACACTTTCTAGACGCCAAGACGGATCCAAGCCCCGTAGCCCGCTGACTTCCTAACGACCCCATGCCGTGACTGATCTTAACTTTCCACTCTCCCTCTGTTTTAGAGATGACGCACTCGTTATTGTCGAGAAGCCTCCCGGTATGTTGGTTCATCGCAGTGGTATTGATGCGATGGAAAAGACGTTTCTCCTGCAGACGCTTCGGGACCAGCTAGGCCAGGCCGTATTTCCTGTCCACCGACTGGATAAACCCACCTCAGGATTAGTGATATTTGCCTTGAGCTCAGAGATTGCGAGGGCGCTGTCGCAACTGTTTGAGCGAGGTGAGGCTGAGAAGACCTATCAGGCGTTTGTGCGCGGCCATTCCCCACAAACCTTGACCATCAATCATCCTTTGAGGGATGAAGTGGATAGCAAAGGTCGCAAAATTAAGGGGGGCACCTCGAGAGACGCGATCACGCGGCTGCAAACGCTGGCCTCGTGGACGGTTCCTGAACCGGTAGATCGCTACCCGGAGGCCCGATACTCGCAGGTCCAACTGAAACCGCTTACGGGCCGTCACCGACAACTACGGCGGCACATGAAGCATATTACCCACCCGATGTTGGGTGATGTGCGTTACGGCAAAGGCACACATAATCGATTTATCGAGGAACACCTTGATATTAAAAGACTCTGGCTGCACGCGACCGAACTGGCGTTTCGACATCCGGTCACTCAGGAGCCTCTGTCGATAACATCGGCGCCACCAGAGGACTTTCTCAGGATGAAGTCCTGGTTAGACAGCTTTCAATAAACCCCGAAGCAGTTGGGGATTAGCACTCGACAGCGGTAACCGGAATCTTGAGTCCGTGGATCGCCAGACCACCGCGGGCAGTCTCCTTGTAGCGACTGTCCATGTCTCTGCCGGTCTCTCTCACCGTATCAATGACCTGATCGAGTGAGATCATGAACTGACCGTCACCGGCGAGAGCGAGGTCAGAGGCCGCGATGGCTTTCACAGCCCCCATACCGTTCCGCTCGATACACGGTACCTGTACCAGGCCACCAATGGGATCACAGGTTAGTCCCAGACAATGTTCGACAGCGATTTCTGCTGCATTTTCGATCTGTCGTAGACTGCCGCCCATCGCCGCGGTCAGGCCTGCAGCGGCCATTGATGCTGCGGCACCTACCTCACCCTGACAGCCCACCTCGGCGCCGGATATGGACGCATTCATCTTGAACAACCCGCCGATGGCCGTTGCTGTTCGTAAAAAGGTGCTGACATGACGATTGACGCCGGCGTCATTGAGCTTGTGCTCGTCGAGGTGTGCGCGAAGGACCGCCGGGACAATGCCCGCCGCGCCATTGGTCGGTGCGGTGACAAGGCGACCACCCGCAGCATTCTCCTCGTTGACCGCCATGGCATAAACCATGGCCCGTTGAGCCGCATTCGCCGGTGCTTTATCGCCATGGGAATTGTTCAATAGACGATTCCACAAGGTACTGGCTCTGCGCTTTACATTCAGTCCGCCGGGGAGGTGACCCTCGGCAGCTAATCCACGGTCGATGCAGTCGGACATGACGTCCCATAACTTGGCCGAGGACGGGTCGTATTCCTCACGCTTAATGCAGAAATGCTCGTTACGTGCCTGAATCTGTGCAATGGTGAGTTTCTCTCGGTCACACCACCTCACCAGTTCTTCCATACTCCGATAAGGAAATGGAGCATCACCGTCGGGTAATTGAGACGTGGCCAGAGTCTGCCCGAGGTCGTCTTCGACCATGCCACCACCGACTGAAAAATAGCGTCTTTCGCTGATCTGTAAATCGTTAAGGCACGCCCTGAAGGTCATACCGTTCGGGTGTGCCGATAGGGGTTCCACATCACGCAACAGGTCATGAGTCGGGTTGAACTCGATGGTGTGACCGGAAAGGGTGCGCAAAACGCCGCTGGAGGTAGCGGTATGCCATATCGATTCAATATCTGGGAGCGCGACGGTCTCGTAGTGGTGGCCGACTAGGCCTGCCGTCACAGCTCCTGGTGTGCCATGCCCATCGCCTGTCGCAGCAAGCGATCCGTGTAACGTCACGGATACGTGCAGCCGCCCGGCGTCCAGATGATGTGCGACGCTGGACATGAAATGCTGCGCGGCGTGCATGGGACCCATCGTGTGACTCGATGAGGGACCGATGCCAATTTTGAAGATGTCGTTTAAAGCGAATCCGTGCATTTTTCGCTCCTCAATTAGCGGGGCAACGCTATCTCAAAGCTTGTACGGCGAATACTGTTTTTTGGCTTCTAAAGTAACGACTTTGGGGTAGGTGGTTTTGAGCTATCTGCTAGTAGGCAAGGACTGATCTGATGGCCAAATCAGATAGGGCGTCTCGCCCGTTCAGAGCCGCTAATTCAATGAGAACGGCGAGGCCAACGGGTATCCCTCCGGCGTCTATGACGAGTTCAGCAGACGCGGCGGCCGTTCCGCCCGTGGCGAGCACGTCATCGACAATCAGTACTTTGGGTGAATGCATCCTTTCAAAGCTGTCGGTATGCATCTCGAGTGTGTCATTCCCGTACTCCAGTGAGTAGGTATGGCTGATGGTCGCTGCGGGCAATTTACCCGGCTTACGAATCAAGGCGAGACCCACTCCGCACTGTCTCGCAAGCGGTGCCGCAAGGATGAATCCACGTGCCTCAGGCGCAGCGATGACGTCGAAGTCAATGCCTTCAACAGCCTCAGCAAGAAGCGTGAGTGCGGCATCGAATGCGTGATGATCTGAGAGAAGCGGGGTGATGTCTTTAAACAATACTCCGGGAGTGGGGAAGTCCGGGATGTCCCGAACTTTTGATCTCAGGAGAGTTAGTAATGGCTCACCCGTAGTCATGTGACCGTCGAACGAATCTGAAACTCAGGTAGACGGTAGCGCTCGCTGACGAGCACTGTCTCAAGTGCCTTAATCGCCCGTTCGGCATCACTGAAGGTGTTGTAGAGCGGTGAAAACCCGAACCGCACGATATTGGGTTCTCTAAAGTCGACAATGACACCGTCGGCTATGAGTGCCTGGCTCACCGGAAACGCGCTGTCGAGTGCAAGACTCACCTGGGAGCCTCGTTGTGCGTCATCGGTGGGGGTCACGAGTACGGAGTGGGTCTGAAGCGCCGTGCTCTGCTGCCAAAGCGTCATGAAGTGTCTTGTTAGTGCGAGGCTTTGCGTTCTAACGTCCCGCATCGCGAGTCCATCAAATAGCGAGAGAGAAGCTCTGACAGCACTGAGCGCGAGGACGCTTTGGGTGCCCGTCAGGAATCGCTTAATGCCCCGAGCGGCCTCGTACTCGGCCTCAAAATCGAACAGGCGAGCATGGCCCATCCAGCCGGGCAAGGGATTCTGCGCCTCTTGATGGCGCTCCGCTGCATACAGGAACCCCGGTGCTCCCGGACCACCGTTGAGGAACTTGTAGGTGCAACCAACAGCAAAATCGACCTGGCTCGCCTCAAGATCCATATCAATGACGCCCGCGCTGTGCGCTAAATCCCAAATGACCAAGCACCCTGCGGACTGCGCCATTTTAGTGATGGTGCCCATATCCCTGAGACTTCCCGATTTATAGTCGACGTGTGATAGCAAGAGCACAGCTGAATGGGATAAGGCATCAGGTGTTAACGCTGAGATGTCTACTGATTGCGTTTGGCAACGGTCTGCCCCGAGGAGGCGCGACAGGCCATCGGCAATATAACTGTCGGTGGGGAACTGTCCCTTCTCGAGTACAATGAGATTCCGTCCGGCATTTATCTCAAGACAGGCAACCAGAGCCTTAAACAAGTTGATGGATAAACTGTCACAGCAGATAACGGTGCCCGGGTTGGCACCAATAATGGGTGCAATCTGTTCACCGACGCTCAGGGGTAGATCGATCCATTGCTTAGTGTTCCAGCCGCTTACCAGCTCATCAGCCCACTCCTGGGCAATCACTTCACTGAGGCGGGTTTTCGCTGTGTAGGGCAGTGCGCCAAGCGAGTTGCCGTCCAAATAGACCGTGTTGTCCGGTAGATGGAAGAGCGACCGCAGGTAGTCAAAATCGATCGTACTCATGGCGTCACTGAACCTGCCTTTTGAAGTGCTTCCAAGGCGCGTAGGACAGCGGTGAAGGCCTCAGTCTCAGGGTGTATGACATCGAAATGTCCCGCACCCTCGACAAGGGTGAGTTGCTCTGTGCTGAACGATGCAACTTGATCTTGTCCGACAATGGGGTCTTCCGCCCCAATGACAATGGAGATCGGCACGCTGATATCGCTGAGGGTCACCGATGCGTCTTGATAGTTTTCATTAGGTGAGTACGCCTCGTCGCCCATGAAAGGCGCAACCATCGACTGACAACTGCCTGATTGCGCTCCATAGGCGACAAGGTCGGTAATGGGTGCCAAGCCCACAACCCCCTCAACTTCCAGCCCCGTTTGTGCCGCCCGCAAGGCCAGATGCCCGCCGGCAGAGTGACCGATGAGAATGGGGCGACGCCCTGTTTTACCGGTGACAAACGTGGCGACAGCGACGATGTCCTCGAGGCTACCCGGCCAGCCCCCGCCGGCGTCACCCACTCGGCGATATTCTGGTATCCAGACGTCATATCCCGCCTCTGACAGTGCCTCGGCCATGGGCAGTGTGTGATGACGGTCGTAGGCGTTGGACCAACAGCCGCCGTGGACAAGAACTGCGACCCCACGCGAGGTGCCACGCTCATGGATATTTACTACCGTATTCAAAGGCGTGTGCCCGTAGGAGTGCTCGCGCATAGTGCTGGAGAATGGCAGTTCCAGTACTTCGCTATAGGTAACCGGTGCTGCTATCGCCGCAAGTGGACATGATGCGACAACCAGAGCCGCGAGTCTCGAGTAGGCAATGGTAAGGTGGCTAAGTAGGCGCATACGCCATGATAGACGAGTATCAAACCCAACGAGAAGTCGGGAAATACGCTTTAT
>Ga0181562_10002267_pt1 | contig 14812 bp, 10 predicted proteins | sample 011ome_26_FD_139344 | JGI IMG/M metagenome (GOLD analysis project Ga0181562, IMG submission 139344) | Coastal salt marsh microbial communities from the Groves Creek Marsh, Skidaway Island, Georgia - 011511BT metaG (megahit assembly) | ecosystem: Environmental > Aquatic > Marine > Intertidal...
CGCCGCCTGCGAACCGAAGGAGGCAGCGAGGTCAATCGTGTCCTTGGGAACGAAGTCGTGTGAATCCGTCCAGATCAGGACGAGGACGCCCAGAGCCCGATCGAGTGTGCTGAGCGGGACGAGCAGCGCGGGGCCGAGGCTCCCGTGGTCGGCACAGGCGATCACGCCCGAGCCATCCGGGTCGACCAGACTCTCCCGCTGATGCAGGACGTCGTAGATGATCGATCCAGCCGGAATGGTCTGGTTCGGCCACGAACTGACGCAGTCGAGGACGGCCTGGGTGGTGACGGCTCGGCGATCAGCGGCCCGTGGGCCACCCTCCACCGGGTCCGACCGGCCATCGACGATCTCGACGGCCAGGCTGTCGTCTTCCCCCAACGCGACGAGGACGACATCAGCGCCCGTGAGAGCGCGAGCACGGTTGGCGATCAGCGCCAGCACCTCGTCGGCTGAGCTGCCCCCCAGGACGGAGTTCGCGATGGCCGCGACTGCCTGCTGCCATCTCTCGCGCGTGCGTGCCCGCTCATAGAGCCGGGCGTTCTCGACGGCGACGGCCGCCGCCGCCGCAAGCGCCATGACCGTTCGCTCGTCCTCAGCGGTGAAGCCACCACCGGAACGCTTCTGGGTCAGGTACAGGTTGCCGAAGACCTCCCCGCGCACCCGTACCGGGACGCCGAGGAAGGAGTTCATCGCGGGGTGCCCGTCGGGAAAGCCCACAGAGGCCGGATGATCGGCGAGCGAGTCCAGTCGAATCGGTACAGGGTGATCGATGAGCAGACCAAGGATGCCCTCGCCGGATGGCAATCGACCGATCCGCTCCGCCGTGGTCGTGTCGATCCCCACATGGACGAACTCACCGATGTGGCCGTCCGGCCCCAGCACACCCAGGGCACCGTAGGACGCATCGACGAGATCCACCGCAGCCTGAACGATGCGTCGCAGCGTCGAGCCGAGTTCAAGGCCGGCCGCCACCGAGATCACCGCGGTGAACAATCCGCTCTCGCGATCCTGCGGATCCATCATTTCTCCAGCCTAGGGGGCAGGGACGGCAATACCGATCGGAAGTTGCGGGACCAACCGGGCCATGTCCCGTCTGTCGGACTCCAGCGTCCACTGCTGGGCGTACCAGCCCCCTCGCGCCATCAACTCCTCGTGCGTCCCCTGATCCACCACTCGCCCGCGGTCCAGCTCAACGATGCGATCGAATCCCTCCACTCCCATCAGGCGATGCGTGATGAGCAGGACGGTGGAGTCCGCCAAGGCCTGCATCATGGTGGTCGTCAGGGCCTCCGCCGTGGCCCCGTCGAGATGCTCGGTCGGTTCGTCCAGGATCACCAGCGACCGTCCGGCGAGAAGTAGCCGCGCCAACGCGATGCGCTGCCCCTCACCACCGGAGACGGACAGCCCGAACGAGCCCACCGGAGTGTCGACTCCCAGCGGCAGTCGCGCGATCCAGTCCGACAGCTGTGCGGCATCGACTGCGGCCTGGATCTCCGCAGGCGTGGCATCGGGGCGTCCGATGCGGACGTTGTCGGCGATCGTCGTGTCGAAGATGTGGGCGCGCTGGGTCAGCAATCCGACGTGGTGGCGCAGGTCATCACCGTCGGCACCGGCCACCTGAACGCCCGAGACGGTCACGGATCCGTCGTAGCGGAGGAAACCCATCAGGACGGAGGCGAGAGTCGACTTGCCTGCACCGCTGGGTCCGACGACCGCTACCCGAGAGCCGGGAGCCACCTGGAGGTCGACGTGTGCGAGAGCGTCATCACCGTCCACCCAGCGCGCCGAGACGCCAACAAGGCTCACACCGGTGAAAGCCTCGGGGAGGTCGACGGGATCGTCCGGCTCGGGGACGGGCAGTGGAACGTCCTCCACCTCAGCGATGCGCACGGCCGATCCACGCACACGCTGATACGCAAGAGCCGACGCCGGCAGCGTCGCGAGAACATCGAAGAGGGCCAACGGCAGAAGAGCCGCAACGGCCAGCCACACCGGCTCAATGCGTCCGTCGATCACCGCAGGAACGGCAATGACAAGGGCGGCCACCACACCCAGGCCCTGCACGACGGTGCCGATGCCACCGCCCAGACCAAGGGAATACGACTCGCGCACGTTGAGCCGCGTCAATGCGTCATCGAGCAGGCCCACCCGAGCGGTGACTGCTCGAGTCGCCCCGAATGCGGAGATCTCCGGAGTGGCATCCAGGGCGCGCACGACGGCCGACGTCAGGTCGGCACGCGCCGGAGCCATCCGTGCCTCCGCCGCCCGCGCCGTGCTTGCCACGATCCAGGGCACGACGGCCACCGAGATGACGCACAGGGTGCCGACGACGGCCCCCGTCCCCGGAAGCAGCCACCCGAGGAACGCCACCGTCGCCACCGATACGAGAACCGCCTGCAACCACGGAAGGACAACGCGCAGCGGAAGATCGAGAGCGGCATCGACATCGGAGACCAGACGTGCCAGCAGATCACCACGACCGAACGCACGAAGGCCGGTCGGCGCCAGTCGTTCGAGTTGGGAGTAGATGCTGACGCGCAGTTGGCTGAGTCCTCGGAACGCCGCGTCGTGACCCACGAGCCGCTCGACGTAGCGGAAGATGGCGCGACTCAGGGCAAGGAATCGGACCATCACCGCAGCGACCGTCAACGTCAGCACCGGTGGCATCGTCGCCGCCGTCGAGATCAGCCACCCCGACACACCCAGCAACGCCACCGCACTCAGGGAGGCGATGCCACCCATCAGGGCCGCAACAGCCAACTCCCGTCGCTGCGTCGACATCGCCCGCCACAGCGACCGCACCGGCCGCTCGTTCCCGGACTCACCGGTGACTCGCTCACGCTCGTTCCCGGACTCACGGGTGACTCGCTCACGCTCGTTCCCGGACTCACGGGTGACTCGCTCACGCTCGTTCACCAGCCCACCCTCCCCACAACCTCCACCGACACGTCCTCCCGCGCCACCGGCTCCTCCACCGGCTCGCTCACGCTCGGCTCGAGCCGCACCAGCTGCGTCGCGACCTCCAGCAGGGCCGGACGATGAGCCACCACGATGACAGTCCGACCCTGCTGCGCCAGACGACCGATCGCAGCCACCACGGACCGCTCGGTCGCCGGGTCGAGAGCCGCCGTCGGCTCGTCCATCAGGACGACATCGGCCGGGGCCAGAAGCGCACGCGCCAGACTCAGGCGCTGCAGCTGACCGATGGACAGCCCACCGCCGTCCGCCGACAAGGGCGTCTGCAGTCCGGCAGGAAGTGCTCGGATCTCGTCCGCGATCCCGGCGTCGTCGAGGGCAGCCCACACCACCGCGTCGTCGAGCTGCTCAGAGTGAAGGCCCACGGCAGCGGCGATCGTCGGCGTCTCGTCAAGGGTGCGCCCTGGCAGGTGCGCTCGCTGCGGCACCCACGCTATCCGCCGACGCCACGGCTCATGCGACAGCTGGCCGAGGGACATGGTGCTGCCGCCCACGGAGATGCGGACAGACCCGTCGATCGGGGCAACGAAGCCAAGAAGACTGTTGAGCAGGGTGGACTTTCCACCGCCGGATCCACCGACGATCGCGGTGACCGTGCCCGGCGATGCAGTGAAGCTCGCCCCCGCCAGAGCCGGGTCGCGGCGATCGGGATAGCGCACCTGCAGGCCGTCGACCTCGATCGTGACCGGACCATCCGGAAGCACGTCAGACCCACCCGTCGGCAGAGGCGTCTCGAGAATCGTGAACACCCGATCGGCTGCTCCGAGCCCCTCGGCGGCCGCATGGAAGTGCTGGCCGACCAGCCGCAGGGGCAGGTAGGCCTCAGGCGCCAGCAGCAGGACGAAGAGCGCAACGGGGTAGACGATCTGACCCTCCGCGAGCCTGAGGCCCACGGACACGGCGACCAGAGCAACGGACAAGGTGGCGAGCAGCTCAAGGGCCAGCGACGACAGGAAGGAGATGCGCAGGACCCCCATCGTCGTGCTGCGGTAGCGGTCGCCGACCGCACGGATCGCCTCCACCTGAGATTTCGCCCGACCGAACGCCTTCAGGGTGGGAAGGCCCGAGACCAGGTCCAGAAAGTGACCCGACAGCACACCCAGCGTCCGCCACTGCCGATCGACCTGCGTCTTGGTGTACATGCCGATCAGTGCCATGAAGACAGGGATCAGCGGCAGCGTGACCGCAATGATGACCGCCGACAGGATGTCCTGGTCGAGAACGGTGAGCAGGACGGCGATCGGAACGATGACGGCCAGAACCAGCTGCGGCAGATAGCGGGCGTAGTAGCCGTCGAGGGCGTCGACCCCTCGCGTGATCAACGTCGCCGTGCCGCCCGGGTCGGTCGAGCCCGGTCCCGCAGGGCCCAGCGCAAGCACTTTCTCCAGCGCCGCCGTCCGCAGTTGCTGCTTGGCCCGGGCGGATGCGCGAACTGCCGCAACCTCAGCCAGCCACGCGACCAGGGCACGCCCACCGAAGATGGCGGCGATCAGGACGACACTGTCGCGAACGTCGATCCAGGAGGCGCCCTCGGATGTGACGCGAACGATGACGTCGGCTAGGAGGCGGGCCTGCAGGATCACGAGAACGGCCGTGATCGCGCCCAGCACGACGGCCAGCCCGATGAAACCCCGGGTGCTGCGGGCGTAGCGCAGCAAGCGGGGATCCAGGGGCTTCATGGTGACGTCATCCTGACACGCGTGCGGGGCCGTTCCTGTGGAATCAGCCCCGCACGGAGAGTGCCTGCATCAGTGCCCGGTCGTCGCGTATCGATCGTCTGCGCGACCAGCCTCCGGCTGCGGCGGGATCATGCTGGTGCTGATGCGCTTCCGGAAGACCCAGTAGGTCCAGCCCTGATAGAGCAGGACGAGCGGGGTCATGATCACGGCGACCACGGTCATCACCGTCAGCGTGTACTGCTGGCTCGACGCGTTCGTGATGGTCAGGTTGTAAGCCGTATCGATGCTGCTGACCATGACGTTCGGGAAGAGCCCGACGAACAGGGTCGTGACGGCGAGCAGGACGGTCAGGGAACTGAACAAGAACGCCCAGCCGTCGCGCCCCTTCATCGTCAAGCCGAGGGCGGCCAGCCACGCGACCGCTGCGAGCAGCGCCAGCGGAAGGGTGAGGGCCACGTTGCCCGAGTACGCCTGATACCAGAGCAGGGCGACTACGGCGAACACCGCCGCCACCAGGCCGATGCGCAGGGCGGCCTTGCGGGACGCCTCCCGGACCTCGCCCGAGGTCTTCAGGGCCAGGAAGATCGCACCGTGGGCCATGAAGACCGTCAGGGTCATCAGGCCCATCACGAGCGAGAACGGGTTGAGCAGGTCCAGCAGGTTGCCCGTGTAGTTGAGCTGGCCGGCAAGGTCCGGCTGGGTTCCCGCCACCGGCTCGATGGGCGAGCCGCCAACGACGTTTCCGAAGGCGACACCGAAGAGCAGCGCAGGGAGCACCGATCCGACGACGATCGCTGCATCCCAGCGCTTGCGCCAGGAGACGGAGTCCTTCTTCCCCCGGTACTCGAAGGCCACGCCACGAAGGATGAGGCCGAGGAGGACGAGGAAGAGCGCGAGGTAGTAGCCGCTGAACATCGTCGCGTACCAGAGCGGGAACGCCGCAAAGGTAGCGCCGCCGGCGACGAGGAGCCAGACCTCGTTGCCGTCCCAGACGGTGGCGATCGAGTTGATCATGACCCGACGGCGCAGGTCGTCCTTGCCGATGATCGGCAGGAGCATGCCCACGCCGAGGTCGAAGCCATCGAGGATGAAGTAGCCGATCCACAACACCGCGATGAGGATGAACCAGATGGTTTGGAGATCCATGTCGTTTCCTTAGTCTCGGTGCGGATCAGTAGGCGAAGTAGAGCTTCTTGCTGTCGTCGCTCTGAGCGTCGGAGTAGGGGTCCTCGATGACGACCTCCGGTGCGCCCTTCCTGACCTGCCGGAGCAGGAGGGCGACCTCGATGAATGCCAGCACGGCGTATATCAGCGTGAAGCCGACGACGGATATCCAGACGTCCAGTGGGGTCAGCAGCGGCGAGTTCGCCTCGGAGGTGATCTGCTCGCCGAACACGATCCAGGGCTGACGGCCCATCTCGGTGAAGATCCAGCCGGCCGAGATGCCGAACAGCGGGAACAGCACGATGACCCCGTTGATGAACGCGTAGATCCTGCCCCGAGGGGTGCGTCCGCCGCGGTAGGCCCACAGCACCCAGAGTGCGTATAGCGCCGCGATCATGCCCAGGCCGATCATCAGCCGGAATCCCCAGTAGGTGACGGGAACGTAGGGCACGTAGTTCATCTCCGGCCCGTACTGCGGGTACTCCTCGAGGGACTGCTGCTGCAGGTTGTTGATTCCCTGCACCTCGGCATTGAAGTCCCCGGTCGCGAGCCACGAGAGCAGGCCCGGTATCGAGATGACGTCCGTCGCCGTGTCGCCCGACAGGTCACCGATGCTGAGAACGCTGAAGGGGGCGCTGTCCTGGGTCTCGTAGATCGCCTCGGCGGCGGCGACCTTCATCGGCTGCTGCTCGACCATGATCTTCATGTCCATGTCGCCGCTGACGGAGACGAGGACGGCAGAGACGAGGATCGTCCACGCGCCCACCTTGATGGCCGGGCGGAAGATGTCGGCCTGCTTGTTCTTCATCACCTTCCAGGCCGCCACGCCTGCGACGCCGGCACCGCTGACCAGGAACGATGCGGCGAGGGTGTGGAAGAAGGCGATGGTGGCGGTGTTCTGGAACAGCACGGCGCCGATGTCGTTCAGGACGGCTCGACCGGTGGCCGGGTCGATCTCGTAGCCGACCGGGTGCTGCATGAACGCATTCGCCGCGAGGATGAAGTAGGCCGAGAGTGCCGTTCCGGCCGCGGCTATCCAGATCGTCGCGAGGTGCAGCTTCTTCGGCAGTCGATCCCAGCCGAAGATCCACAGGCCGAGGAAAGTGGACTCAAGGAAGAAGGCGAGCAGGCCCTCCATCGCGAGCGGAGCGCCGAACACATCGCCCACGAAGCGGGAGTACTCACTCCAGTTCATGCCGAACTGGAACTCCTGGACGATGCCCGTGACGACACCCATGGCGAAGTTGATCAGGAACAGCTTGCCGAAGAACTTGGTGAGCTGGAGGTACTTGACCTTGCCGGTGCGGAAGTAGGCGGTCTGGAATCCGGCAACCAGCCAGACGGTTCCGAGCGTGAGGGGAACGAACAGGAAGTGATAGACGGTGGTGATGCCGAATTGCCACCGTGAGAGATCGAGTGCGCTCATGGTCCGGTTCCTTCGCTGTCGGCGCCGTCGGGCACCGTTCTCGCCGGGTCAGTATCGGCTTGTCAGTCCCCGATTCTTCCAACCGATCACGTCTCAACCGGGCGTCCTGAGTCCGGTCCAACCGGGACTTTGGTCCCCTCCTTTCCCGCGCCACCGACCCGACTATCGGACAACGACACCCACGGGAGGCACTACCCTTCCGTGGGTGACCCTCCGCAACCGCACGCTGATCGCCTCAGCCGCGGCGCTCGGTGCCCTGGTGCTCATGGGGGCCATCGTGCTGGCGCAGTATGCGGCCACGGCAGTCACGAACCTCGCGCTGCAGGAGTCCATCTCACCGGCGGTCGACACCGCGGCAGATCTGAGCCTTGAGCAGGCAAACGCCGCCGGAGCACTGTCGGACTACCTGATGCTGCAGCGCCCGGCCTCCCTGGACGAGTACCGGCAGACCATCGGTCGGGCCACGACGCTGCTGGAGGAACTGCGCACATCCGTGTCCGACGATGAGGAGCTCACCGCCCTGGTGGCGCGGTCACTCGCCACTCAGCGGGCCTGGACGAAGACGGACGCCGAGCCGTCGATCAGCCTGATGGAGGCCGGACGCAAGGTCCGGGCGATGCGGGAGACGAACTCTCCGGAGGCCTGGGCGACCTACGAGGCGATGACCACGTCATCGAACGACCTGCACGATGCCCTCAACCGCACCCGAAGCGAGGCAGCTGATGCCCTTGCCGGGTTCACGCGCACCCTGGGTATCACGCTGTTCGTGGTGGGGCTGCTGATCCTGCTCGGACTGCTGCTGTTCTTCCTCGGCCTGCAGATGTGGGTGCTGGCCCCCCTGACCGCTTTGCGCGACGACCTGACCCGCGCGGCCCGCGACCCAGCGCACACGGCGCCGATTCGGCCGTCTGGGCCTCCGGAGATTCGCGCCGTCGGCCTGGACGCCGAGTCGCTGCGCAGGGGCCTCGTGAACGAGATCGACAACGCTGAGGCCGCTCGCGAGGGCCTGATGCAGGACGCCCCCCTCGTCGCCGCCATGCAGTCCGAACTCGCGCTTGCCGATGCGCCCGTCGTTCCCGGCTTCCAGCTCGCCGGCTACGCGCACTCCGCCGAGGGAGTCGTGGCCGGGGACTGGTGGGATGCGATCGACCGGCCCGACGGCAGCCTTGCTCTCGTCGTCGCCGATGTCTCGGGCCACGGGCCGGAGGCCGGCATCACGGCGCTGCGGGTCAGGGCGGTTCTCCGATCGGCGCTGCGAGCAGGACGTGACCTGAACGAGGCCGTCGCCCTCGCGTCGGATGCTGTCGCGGACGACTCCCACTTCGTCACCGCCATCGTGCTGCAGCTCAACCGGGCCACCGGGACGCTCAGCTGGTGCAATGCCGGCCACCACCCGGCGATCACGGTCACCCGTGACAAGGACGCTGCGCTCTGCGAGCCGACCGGGCCCCTGATCTCGTCGCTCGGTGGCGAGTGGACCGTCCGGACCCGTTTCTTCTCCCTTGGAGACGTGGTCGTGGCCTTCACGGATGGCCTCGTGGAGTCCCGGAATGCGGATGGGGACGAGCTGGAGGCGACGGCCGTGGGCCAGTTCATTCGGGGGATGGACGGCCCAGTTCGGGAGAACCCCGCCGAGCTCATCACGCGCCTGCTCGCCCAGGTTCGGCACCGGGCGGCGGATTGGCGCCGGGACGACGTCACCGTCATCGCTGCCGTCCGCGACACCTAGCCCCCGTCGCCCCCCCTCCGCGAGCGGTGGATCTGTGCGCGAGCGGTGGATCTGTGTCCGCAACGATGGGCGGGATTTCGGCCGAACGGGGGGCTCATGGCAGCATGCCCCTATGCGTAGATTCTCAGCCGTCACCGCGCTCGCCGTTGCGGGCGCCCTCGCCATGTCCCTCATCTCCGCCCCTGCTTCGTCTGCCGCCCAGCAGAGCACCCAGGGCTGGAAGAAGTACCGGGACAACTTCAAGAACTCCGTCGTTCAGCGCGACATGTTCGGCATGCACGTGTTCAACGTCGAGGACGGAGTCTGGCCGACCGTGCCGATCGGGAGCCTGCGCCTGTGGGACAACGAGACCACCTGGTCCGTTCTCGAGCCCGCCCCCAATCAGTACAACTGGGGCAAACTGGACGGCGCCGTCGCCAATGCACAGCAGAACGGGGTCAACGACATCCTGTTCGTCCTCGCCGGAACCCCGTCCTGGGCCACGGACGATCCGGCATCAGGAGGCGCGGCTGGCGTGCTTCCCGGTGCCGCTGGCATGCCGCGCAATCTCGCCGATTGGGACGACTTCGTTCGCGAGGTCGCGACGCGGTACAAGGGTCGAATCTCCTCGTACCAGATCTGGAACGAGGCCAATCTCAGCACCTTCTCCACCGGCAGCGCTCAGCAGATGGCTGAATTGACGAAGCGGGCCTACGGCATCATCAAGTCGATCGACCCCAACGCGACCGTGGTGGCGCCCAGCGTGGGCACGCGACTGGGAGCCAAGGGCTCGAGCCTGAGCAACCGGTTCGTCAAGTTCTACAGCGCCTACCTGAACGCGTTGAAGAAGGACAATTGGCCGGTCGACGCCTGGGCCGTGCACACCTACCCGCGCTCACTCGGCACACCGGTGGACCGCGGCCTCCTGGCCAAGGCCTACGTGTCCTTGCTCAACAGGTACAAGGCGCCCAAGAAGCCCATCTGGGACACCGAGAACAACTTCGGGCTCGCCGGGCCGGGTCCGCAGAACCCGGATCAGGACATCGTTGACAACCGGGCCTACAGCTGGACCGCGCTGACCTACCTCGATGCCCTGCGCCTGGGCCTCAGCCGCGTCTACTGGTACGCCTGGGGTCCGGAGAATGACCTCGTCGGCATCCAGATGTACGAGGGCACGCCCGCCGCCGCCGCGTACACGACGCTTCAGGACTGGATCGTCGGCTCCACCTACAAGGGCTGCAAGGGCGGCAAGAAGGGCAAGCCCGTGGACTGCACCTTCGTCCAGAAGGGGAAGACCACCAAGGTCGTCTGGACCGAGAAGGGCAGCAAGAAGTTCAACACCAAGGGCTTCAGTGAGGTGTGCTCCCTCAACGGCACCTGCACGCCCATCAACGGCTCGTCGATCCGCGTCTCCGACCCGGTTCGCCTGAGCAACTGACTGCTCGTTGACTGGTGAGTTCTGCAGGCGCACGCCCGGCGTGTTGCCTGCACAACTCACCAGTCAACAGTTCGGCGAGCTAGCGCTCCTCCGCGACGCTGTTGCCGCCGTCCACCACGATCACCTGGCCGGTGATGTAGGCCGCACCGGGAGTGCACAGCCAGCCGATCGCATGAGCGACCTCCGCCGGACTCGCACTTCGCCCCACCGGAACGCGGTGCCCCTGCTCCACCTCATGCGCGGTCTGTGATCCGGTGGCAATCCAGCCGGGAGCCACCGCATTGACGGTGACGCCGCGCGCCGCTTCGTCCAGAGCCAGCGATCTCGTCAGACCGACCATGCCTGCCTTCGCCGCGGCGTAGGCCGCCTCCCCTGCCATCGCCATCACCGGGCCGGTGACACTGGCGACGTTCACGATCCGACCGGCCCCGCTAACGCGGACATGGGGCAGGGCTTCGCGGCTGACGAGAAACGCTGTGTCGAGGTTCCGTGCAATCCCTTCCCGCCAGGTCGCCAGAGACATGCCATCGACGCCGCCCGACTCTGCGGGCGTTCCAACACTCACCATTCCGGCGTTGTTCACCACGATGTCCAGCGCACCGTGCCTGTCGACCACCTCGGTGATGACGCGCCGCACGTCATCTTCATCCGTGAGGTCCGCAACATGCCCGGAGGCCCGGACGCCCCCAGCGGCCAGGTCCTCCACACGTGATTCGATACGCGCGGACGTCGAGGTGACGGCGACGGTCGCCCCGAGCTCCGCGAGCAGCGCAGCTGTGGAAAACCCGATGCCGTCCGCGGCGCCTGCACCCGTGACTAGGGCCACTCGCCCGGTCAGGTCGAATGTCGAAGGCGTCATGCGCGATGCCTGGCCCGTTGTCGGGGCATGAGCGCGGCGAGATGCCCGACAACGGGCCAGGCATCGGATGAGTTCATGAGGAGATCCGTTCGACTGCCTCGCGGAACAGCAGGGTGTGCAGGTCGACGTCGGTCGCCTTGGTGTCCGGACACATCAGCGCCATGTTGTGGAACGGCGTGATGAGGACGCCGCGGTTCGACAGGAACAGATGAAGGTACTCCTCCAGCAGGTCGTCGTGTGCAGCCGCCGACTCCGATCCGGTGCGCGGTGCCGGACGACAGAACCGGTACTCGGCGCGAGCACCCAGCTGCGCGACCGACCACGGCACGTCGAACTCCACCAGCACGCCCTCGACACCATCACGGAACCTCGTCGCGAGGTCGATCATGTGAACGAAGGCGTCGTCCGTCAGCACCTCTCCGAGAGTCGCTCGCATCGCGGCCGTCGAGAGGACATTGCCAGCCAGGGTTCCACCGACACCCCCGACGTCGACGAGGTCCGCCTCCGCATGAGCAGTGATCTGCTCTGCGATCTCGGCCGTGATGCCGTAGGCACCGCAGGGGATTCCACCACCGATGCTCTTGCCGATGACGAAGATGTCCGGCGAGAGACCCCACGCCGCAGTGCACCCCCCAGGGCCAGCGGAGATCGTGTGCGTCTCATCTATCAGCAGCAGGGTTCCGTACTTCGTGCACAGCTCTCGGACGCCTTCGACGAATCCCGGCTCTGGCAGCACGATGCCGATATTTGTCAGCGCCGGCTCCATGATCAGCACCGCGACGTCGCCGTGCGCCAGCCCCGCCTCGACCGACGCGAGGTCGTTGAACTCCGCCACCCGGGTGGTCTCAGCGACGTCAACCGCAGGACCGACGTTGCCCTCGCGTGGCGCCGTCTGTCCGTCGGCGCCCGTGATCACGAACGTCTCGTCGACGGAACCGTGATAGCAGTATGAGAAGGCCATGACCTTCGGTCGGCCGGTGACCATGCGGGCAAGGCGAAGAGCCCACCGATTGGCGTCCGTCGCAGTCAGGCTGAACGACCATAGGGGGAGGCCGAAGCGACGGGTCAGATCGGCGCCAACCCACTCGGCATCCTCACTCGGCATCATCGTCGTGATGCCGCCGAGGCGACCGATGCGCTCCTGCACGGCATCGATGGTCGCCTTCGGGGAGTGGCCCGCCATCGCGGCGGTGTCCCCCAGGGCGAAGTCCACGTACTCGTTGCCGTCGACGTCGGTGATGCGATTGCCGTGAGCGGTGTCGAGATACAGCGGATAGCCGCCCGACCACTTGTTCATCCACGTCATGGGAACCCGTCCGAGCAGGTGATCCGCCGCCTCGAAGGCCGCACGCGACCTGACCGTGCGAGACCGATGCAGCTCCCGTTCGGCGGCTACAGCACTGAGAACGAGGTCTGGGTTGATCGTCATGCGTGCTCCCGGGCTGGGTCCCTGCCCGGGCAGGGCAGGGACTGGACGTTACGACCTGACCTTTCCACATGGCAGGCTTGGAGTCGTGAGCGAACCGACCCCGGCGACACAGGCCCCCGCCCCTGCTCGGCAGGAGATCAAGCTGACGTTCCTCGGGCTCGCCTTCGACCCGCACCGCGTCATCTACTCCACCATCATCCTGATGACCGCATTGGCCATCTACGACGAGGGCACCGACCGACTCGGTGTGAGTGCGATGGCCACAATCTTCGGCATCATCGCCGGGCCACTGTTCGCCCTGACCATGGCCCACGCCTTCTCCGATGCTCTCGACCTGCAGATCAAGTTGGGGCGACGCCTGAGCGGCCGGGACCGACGGCGCCTGCTCGGCTCCAACCTGGAGTACATGTACATCGGCATCCCGCCCATGGCCCTCGCCCTCGTGCTGACGCTTGCGAACCTGTCGGCCGACACGGTGATCGTCATCGTCGAGATCCTCGGTGTCGTGAGCCTGTTCTTCTGGGGCGTCTTCGCCGCTCGCCAGGCAAACCTCGGTCGCTGGAACCAGTTCAATTTCGGGTTCGGCTACAGCGTGATGGGCCTGGTCGTCATCGGCATCGAGCTAGTACTCACTCACTAGCGAGCCACGTCGGGGCACCATCGCTGCCCGGACGCTCCAGCACACCGGCTGCCACACCGCCGAGGAATGCCGCTCCCAGCGCACCCGGCTCGCTGATGTCCACGAACGTCGGAGATCCCAACTGGCGGCGCTTCGCCTGCGCGACCATCGCATTACGGGTCCAGCCACCCGCGAGGACCGACGACGTGTGCGGCCCGACGATCTGGGACATGTGCTCGAGCGCCTCACCCGCCATCGACGTCAGCCCCTCGACGACCGAACGCCACGTCAGTGCCGGACTGATGCCGTCGGTGATGTGCCCCAGGGTCACTCCGTCATTGCTCACCTCGAGCAGCCTCGGCCCGGAATCCGCCTGCGTGGCGAGCGCGGCCGCTTCGCCCAATGCGAGCCGGTCGACCCGGTCGGTGGCCCCGAGCATCGCCGCGATCCGCTCGAGGGTGAGTCCGGTCAGGCGCCCAGCGAGCAGGATCTGGTGGTCGGGAAGGACCGACCAGTCGACGTCGATGTCACGGTCGGTGAGCCAACGGATGTCGTCGCGGGGGCGCGGCTCGGCGATCGTCCGAATCAAGGCCTCGGCCGTGCCCATCGAATCGAACAGGGCACCATCACGGGCCGCGCCCGAGATCAGTACCGCTGCCTGGTGATCGAGTCCGGCCACTGTGAGAGTCGCACCCCGAAGCACCTGGGGGACGTCGGCGCCCGTCGCATGGCCACACGGGTCACCTGCCCAGATACGTCGCTCCGGCAGCAGATCCCCCACAAGGTCGACGGCCCCCGGCCACGGCTCGCGCCGGAGGATGTCCAGCATGCCGGTGCGCGAGCCCAGGGATGCCTCGCTCACCTCGTCGCCGCCGAGCGCTCGCACCACCCACTCCGCTACACACAGGTGGCGGACAGCGGACATGGCCGACGGCACATTGGCCCGGAGCCACATGATCTTCATCAGCGAGGGCTTGGAGTTCAGGCGCCGGCCCGTCGCCTCCTGGTAGTCGACGGGCTCGACGGCGGCGCGAACTGCCGCGGCGTCGCCGCGGGGATCGAACCAGGCCAGGACGGGAGCGCAGGGACGACCGGACGAGTCGATCAGGGCCCCGGCCTCGGCGATGCCGGTGACACCGATCCCGCGCACCTCAACATCTCCGGCCTCCTGAGCGGCCCGGGCGCACACGTCGATGGCCGTGCGGGCAAGTTCAGCCGCGTCGGCGTCCGCCAGCGGTCCCTCGTGACGCCACGGTGTCGGCGTCGACGCCTCACCGAGGACCCGACCCTGCGGCGTGACGGCCAAGGCCTTGATGGACGTCGTTCCGACGTCAACCCCGACCAGAGCCTCCTGCACCATGGGCATCCCTTCGTCGCTAGTGTCGAGCCTGACGCTAGCGGCGACCCGAGTCGCCTGCGCGACTTACCGAGAGGATGACGATGACCGACGTCGACTACCGCCTCCGCCGCATGTTCAACCCGGAGTCCGGGCGATGCCTGGATATCGCCGTCGA